>PPYE01384271.1_pt1 | contig 59415 bp, 49 predicted proteins | sample 1559881 | NCBI WGS metagenome assembly PPYE01 (sample SAMN08240022, study PRJNA423297) | Human gut metagenome, whole genome shotgun sequencing project.
AAGATCTAAATGATCCCCTAATTCCGGGGCTATTTGATTAATTGTTTAACTCGTCCCATTTTAACGGGACACTAATGTCTATATATAATAAACTTATGGGCTGATTTTATTCATACAACTTACTACATAAATGGAAATCAGAAATTTAAGAAATCGGACGCTCTCTATATAAGAGTGCGTCCTAATTTCAAAATAATTCAAATATTCCCCTTCTTATAGATCTTTTAAAATATTTCTATTTGCATTATCTATCTGATTAGTCTGTATAGACGAAAGATAGATTTGTGTAGTAGTTTCTGAATCATGCCCCATCGCTTCGCTGATAATACCAATCGAGATGTTTTTCGTCTTAGCTATACTTGCCCAGGAATGGCGCGCCACATACATAGTAAGTGGTGTGGTCAATCCTGCCCGGGCTGCAATCTTCTTCAGCTTACGGTTCACCAGCAACATTTTATTCCGGTATTGTCTGCGCTCCGTGCCATCTTCTCGTTCTATAATAGGTAAAAGATATTGTGTTTCCGAATCTCCGTATCTGTCAATAATCTCCTGCATCTGTTTTTCCCACCGTATAATGAGTTTCTTACCTGTTTTACGACGGCTATAACTTACAAAGCCACTATTGAGATCTTTTTTACGCAAATAGGCAAGATCTATAAAAGACATTCCTCGCATATAGAAAGAAAAGAGAAAGATATCTCGTGCAAATTCCAATGATTTATGATCGGAAAGATCCAACTGCTTGATGTGTTTGATATCTGTCAGGGTGGCAGCTCTCTTTGAGGTCTTGTCCACACCAGTATATACATTCTCAAAAGGATCTGCAGGAAGGGCCAGTCCCTCCCCCACTGCCTTGCGATACACACAACGCAAAATACGCATATAAAAAGAGGTGGTATTACGACTTAAATGGTGAGTGGAGCGCATCTCCGTTTCATAATGTTCCATCAAATCTGCATCCATCTCATCAAAACATAAGTCTATGCCGTCACGGAACTTCATGAAGCTGTTCAATGCGGACTGATATGTTTCGACTGTCCGTTCTTTTCCTTGCCCTCTAAGACGCTCTATCTGCTCCTGCATGTATTCAAAAACGAAAACGCCCTTACTCGGACGGTTCTTTAATTTTACTAATCTCATATTTGCCATTACCTAGGTTAATTAAATAAATCATCAAAGAAAAATATAATATCATGATTTATATTTTAATGAGGACTTAAATACTTGTAATGGCAAATAGATTCTTTAGAATTAAAGAGAAAGAACTCAGTGTTCTTATATCGACAAGTATATAACAATAAGCAAAAAGCGCGCAGCTCATTGAGCTGCACGCTTTTTGCTTATTGTTTGTTATCTGTTTCCTTATCGGAATCATTTGACTTCCTCAAAATCAACAGCATCTCTGTATGAGCAACTTGCGTACACGTGTTGCAATTATATCGCAAATCCGAAAATAAGCATCCATAAGCAACCACAGCTCTTGACTGCAAAAGTACGATTTTTATTCATAAACAAAGAGATGTAAACGCATAAAAATCAAAAGTATGGCACAAATTTAACAGAATCTCCACTTTTATCCTTACCTTTGTACATAATACTGGGGAGTTGTACCCTAACAATTATAAGGAAACGATGCAAATTCAAAACAATACATTGATAGCGGAATGCTCGGCTTACGATTTCAAGGAAATGCTGGAACGTAAGAAGGTGAAGTCATGGGTTAAATCTGTATCGGCTTTTGCCAATACGGATGGCGGCAGCTTGTTCTATGGAGTGAACGATGATGGAGTGATTGTAGGTTTAGAGAACCCACAATCTGATGCAGACTTTATCAGCGAAACCATCAAGGCAAGACTTGACCCAGTACCGGAAATACAACTTATCCCGATAGAACATGAAGGACACTCCTTGCTTGAAGTGAAAGTAAAGGCTGGAACGCTTACACCTTATTACTATTATCAGGACGGAACACGTACCGCGTATGTACGGGTTGGCAATGAAAGCGTAGAGTGTAATTCGCAGCAACTTCTTTCGCTGGTATTGAAAGGTACGCACATGACATGGGATTCACTGCCCACCCAGGTGGATGCCAGCAAGCACTCGTTCATCATCCTTGCCAATACTTTCCGTGAACAAACCCATCAGGAATGGAATGACAAGTATCTGGAATCATTCGGTCTGGTTACTCCTGACGGTAAACTGACCAATGCCGGATTATTGTTCGTGGATAATTGCACGGTATTTCAATCGCGTATTTTCTGCACCCGTTGGACGGGACTCTATAAAGATGATGCTATCAGTTCCGTAGAGCATCGGGATAACCTCGTATTGCTCTTGAAATACGGCATGGACTTCATCAAGAACTACACCATGAGTGGATGGGTGAAGATGCCAAGCTATCGTCTGAATCTGCCCGACTACTCCGACCGTGCCATCTTTGAAGGATTGGTAAACCATCTTATCCATAGGGATTATACCGTGATGGGTGGTGAAGTGCATATAGATATTTATGATGATCGCGTAGAACTGGTATCACCCGGTGCGATGCTTGACGGTACACAGATTCAAGACCGTGACATATACAAAGTGCCTTCCATGCGTCGCAATCCCGTCATTGCGGATGTGTTCACACAGCTGGACTATATGGAAAAACGTGGCTCCGGCTTGCGCAAAATGCGAGAATTGACGGAAAAACTACCCAACTTCCTGCAAGGAAAAGAACCGCAATATCAAACGGAAGCGACTTCTTTCTATACCACGTTCTATAATCTGAACTGGAACGAAAACGGAAGAATTCCTGTGGAAGAAGTAGCCAACAGGGTAAATAGTACCCTCGAAAAGTACCCTGTAAACAAAGAAAGTTCGGTGAAAAAGTACCCTGTAAACGAAAATAGTACCCCCAAAAAGTACCCTGTAAAAAGGAATACTAACAAACCTGTTGGTAGAACGGCTCAGCGTATAATAGATATGGTTATATCTAACCCGATGATAACTCGTGAAAAAATGGCAAATGAATTGGGGATCTCTTTGGATGGTGTCAAGAAACAGATAAAGAATCTTCGAGATAGAGGCATTCTCATCCATGAAGGTTCTGATAAAGCTGGCTATTGGCGCATTGTAATTAATCCTCAAACTGAGCAATAAACCTATGGGAACATCTTTCATACCATTCAGTGCTATAATTGCCGTTTTGATTATCGCCTTTTTGTTTGCCTCCTTACCGCAGGTAAACCATAAAACGCGATACAGAGTGCTTTACGCAATAGCCATCATCATGCTATTTGCTGTTATTCCTATCAGTGAGTATATGGCTGAGAATACCAAAAATTCAAACAGCAATTATCTGCTTGTTCTGATATTCAATATTGCAGTAGGTTATTTCTGTATGTACATTGCCGCATTGCTGAAATTCAATGTCCTTAAACGAAAAAATCAAGCATTGGAAAATGCTTTGACCGAAAGGCAACAAGAAAATGTAGCAATTCTATTGGAGCATCAGAATGAAAAGCAACAAGCACTTCAGCAAAGAGAACTTGAATGGTTGGCAGGGAAAATAAAGATATTTACCGAAGAAGAACAGAAAGCAATTCTTGCCTGTGCATGTGCATTTGCAGAACATGACTTGATAATCGCTCCATCAATATCTATTCAGCAAAAAGATACATGTAGTCAGCAAGACCTTATGTATTTTGTTTGTTCTGCTTTTTTCAACATGGGTAAGAAGCGTAATGATATTGTAAGTTTCTTATCTCAGGTCTTTCCGCTTTATTTTCCTGCAGGAGAAAGTGTATTGGCTAAAAAGATGCCGGGAGTTGAAAAGATAAAGAAAATGAGAGAGAAAGAAAATAAATTTAAGTAGGAGTATTCAGTAAATATCCCTAAAAAATAAAATGGTATACGCCATTTTTATTGTAAACTGTATAAGTCTACATAAACATAAGGGAGCAGGATGCTCACGATAATAACACCTGGCATAATAAACACTTGCCTTTGTTGAGGGTTCTGTCCTTTCAATGATGTCCTATATTTGTTCTCTTGTCATAATCCAATGTTTTATCCCATGTGAATAAAATCGTCTTGACTATAAGTTTTGTTGAAAATAATCCATCTACCTCCTCTGTTACTGTGCATGAATATATGATATGGCATTATCACAAATAACCACACAAGTGTCAACAAGACCGTAACGATAGCCTTGTTTACAATCTTTCCAACGGAGTTGATATGTGCAAAAATCTTTTTCATCAGAATAATGTGTAAATGAATGGTGCTATTGCAGTATCTGCAAAGATTACGAATAGCCCAATTATCAACAGCAACAGAATGATTGGTGCAAGCCACCATTTCCGTTGTGAGTATATGTATATAAATAGTTCCTTTATTAAATCCATATCACTTCTTTATCAAATTATTACCTATTACCAAAGCATCCAAACCAGAGTTTAAGTAAGTCCTAATTGCATCTTCCGGAGTGCATACTATAGGTTCACCCATGACATTGAAACTTGTGTTCAGTAACATCGGGCATTCTGTTTTTTCATAGAATGCTTCAAGCAATTTATATAGCTTGTTATTATATTCTCTATGTAGAATCTGAGTTCTTGCACTCATATCTTCATGAGTAACTGCATCAAATCCCTTTTTCTTCATTGTGTAGGTGAACATCATGTGTTCGCTTTCTGTTCCGTGTAGTTCCATTATCTCATCTGCATACTTATCCAGTACTACAGGTGCAAACGGACGGAACTCTTCACGAAATTTAATCTTGGAGTTGATCTTGTCTTTCATCTCTGTATTCCTCGGATCTGCAAGAATACTTCTGTTACCCAAAGCTCGTGGTCCAAACTCCATTCTGCCTTGGTACCAACCGACGACTTTTCCTTCATGCAACAGTTCTGTTACTTTGTCACACAATTCTGCATCTTTAAGATGCTTGTATATCAATCCGTTATATTCAATTGCTGCCACGATACGCTTATCATCATACTCAGGACCTATGAATGAAGTATCCTCAATCTTACCATTCATCAATGATGAGCAAACTAATGCTGCACCAATAGCACATCCAGAATCATCAGGAGCATAAGGCACATATATATTGTCAAACAAGTGAGTCTTTAGTAATACACCATTGGCAGCACAATTCAAAGCGCAACCGCCTGAGATACATAGATTTGTCTTACCCACTATGTTCTTTACAGTAACTGCTAACTTACAGAAAATCTCTTCCGTAATTAACTGTATTGCCAAAGCAAGGTTCTTGTGAGATATGGTAATTTCTTCTCCAACATCTCGTTTACTGAGACCAAATAACCTTTCCCACTTCTTGTCATTGACCATCTTATCGGAATACATGAAAGAGAAGTACTTTGTATTGAGCACAATACCTCCATCCTCATGAATCTCTACAAGATTATCCTTGATTATACTGACAAAGCGATTTGTTTCTTCCGAATTCTTGTTGCCGTATGGTGCTAATCCCATGACCTTGTATTCATCAGAGTTCACTTTGAATCCCAAGAAATACGTAAAGGCAGAATACAATAGTCCTATGGAGTTGGGATAAATTTGCTGTTGAATCAAAGTAATTTTATCGTTAGACACACTATAAATAGATGTTGTAGAATCCTCACCAACCGCATCCAATACCAGTATTGCAGCATCCTGATATGGTGATAGGAAATATGCGTTAGCTGCATGTGCGAGATGATGATCAACAAATCGAATGTCAGCCTTAACACGACTATAGACTTCTTTCAATTCTTTCTTTATGGTCTTTCGCATATTCAGTCGTTCTTTGAGCCATATAGGAACAGACTTCAAGAAACGATCATAACTTTTGGGAGCATAAACAATACTATCCTTAATGATGCGTTCGAACTTCCTGAATGGTTTCTCGTAGAAAGTAATAATATCCACATCATCTAATGATATTCCTGCGTATTCCATACAAAACTGAATAGCCAAAATCGGGAACCTGTTATCATGTTTCTTTCTGCTGAAACGTTCCTCCAACGCTCCAGCTACGATTTGTCCATTCACTATTAGTGCAGCAGACGAATCATGATAATATGCAGTTATTCCCAATACGACCATCAGAACTTCATATAAAAGAAATTTATACTTGGATTATTTGCCAATAAGATGTCAAGCACAAAAATTATACTTGTTATTGGAACTTCTTTCAAAATATAGCGATCCGAATCCTTGTGTCTGAATATGATATCCTTGGTAGAACTTCTGTCAGCAAACCATAATGCACACAAAGAAACAAATACTCCAACCACAATAGAATTGTCTATAGGTTGATATTCCGTAACCTTTATAAGACGAAACACAAAATCTTCAATCTCATTAACATCAAACAATTGCCATAGAAGGGTGCAAACCAGAAAGACGAAAGCCCCATAGTATCTATTGCCCTTGATATTAAGGTTTCGTTCCGTTATTAAAAGTATCGCATGAGTTATTCCCCATACGATAAACGGGATAGACAAGTCATGCCATATTGCACTAATAACAAAAACCAATAAGATATTCAATATCCATTGCCTTGCTGATATTCTGTTGCCACCTAAAGGGATGTAAATGTAATCTCTCAACCAAGTTCCTAATGTGATATTCCATCTCTTCCAGAAATCTCGAAATGTCCTGCTACAATATGGTGAATTAAAGTTCTCTGGAAGATCTATACCTAACAATTTACCAAATGCAACGGCAAAAATAGAATACGCATAGAAATCAAAGAAGAAAGCCACTCCATAACATAAGATGCTGCAAACCTCATTCAATCCATCATAGTCGTCATTGCATAGGATATATAATCTGTCTGCAATGACAAATTTATAGAAACACGCAAAGATGCACATCTTGATTGGAAGATAAAGTTTCTTCAATGTAGGTTTCTTCTTCCCTCTCAGTTGTCTAACAAAATCATCGGCTCTATCAATCGGGCCTGCAAATATCTTTGGAAAGAAGAATAAGTAACAGAGAATTTCCAAAGCTGTATAATTCTTGTAATCACGATATTGGTTTATAATCAAAGATATTGCAGAAAATACAAATACAGAATAACCCAAAGGAAGGATCAATCCCAACGAACTCTTCAACGTAAAGAATGCCGAAACGAGAACAGCGATATCAGTAATTACCACAGCTTTACTCAGGCTCTTTCCTATGAATTTGGAAGATAACACGATGATAACAGACATAACAAGAAACATCAAGACATACATCTTGACGAAGCAAGTCAATACACCTACACTTGACAACCATATTAATATCTGATATAGTTTTGTCATTTTTTTAGCTTTATATGGTAAATGCCATCATTGATGCCGAAGACACCTGCAAACCATAGTTCATCATCAGAAATGCCAAAAGCAGGATCCCACTCATCACCGAGAGTATGTGTTATCTGTCGGCTTTGCTTCTGTTCTATGTCATAGATAAACAAATCCCAATTTGTATCCTTGTTTCCTGCATAAGCAATGTACTTCCCAGAAGGTGATACCGCAATATCCCAAATATCGTATGGATGCTTTAATACAACGCATTTCTTGCCTGTTGCTACGTCATAGCTTTTAATCACAAAGTGGCTATCTTGTGTTTCTTTCTGAATATAATAGATATGTCGATCATCATTCGAAAATACTGGTCGCCAACATTCTACACCATCTTCAAATTGCGTTTGTCTGCCTGTTGCGATATCATACAGTACAATGCTGGGAGTCGTGTGTTCCATTGTCCAGGAAGGAAAGGCTATCTTTGTCGCCGATTTATTGACACATGGAATAGCTCCCTTTGCTGGTTTCTTGTTAATAGCAACTTGATGTCCTTTAAAAAAGTCATAGAGAATAACATCTGTATTCAAAGACTCTTGTTCACCCTCTGTAAACACAAGGTATCTACCATCATTTGAAATCATAGGATGTACCAGTTCGCTAACACCTCGCCACAATTCCTCACGATAACCATTGTTCATATTCAATCTATTTATGGTATAATAGTGTTCTGTTTGAGACTGATACACCATAGTACCATCGGCATGAATCGTTGGATATCGCTCATGGTAATTACCCTCACTCAAATAGTCATACCCACCACTTATCGAGCTTAACTCTTTGACAATCCTCTCTGCTATAAGCTGGTGTCCAACTACATTCATGTGCTCATCATGTGTAAAGAATGGAAATGAGTTGGATTGCCTGAACTCTGTTGTCAAATCATAAAGTTCCACTCTAAGAGCATTCGCTACCGATTGGCATAATTTATTTGGAATAGAAAGGTCAATCTCTTCTTTGCTTATATTGTACTCATCTAAAACCTCCTTCAACAATTCTGGCGAAATCTGTTCTTTTGAAGGGATAAAGATAAGTACCAACTTACCACCGATAGATTCAACTTCTTTTTTGAATTCTGAGATACTTTCCTTGAAAGCCCTCTTGTCGGCTTCCTTGTAATCAGACGTTTGTTTGAAGAAGATATTGTTGTCGATATTATCTTCCTTGTTAGGAAAGAATGGTTCCGTCCATCTACCTAATGGCAACTCATCGCTATTGGCTATGTTATATTCGAAGTAGCGATATAGCGCCGACCACTCCATGATGTAATCCTGTAAGGATGGCTGATGTTCTCTGATATTCATAAAGTCGTTAAAAGCTCCTATCTGAAGGAACACAACTTTGGGAGACAACTTTTTGCCCTTGTCTTTGAAATAATTCAACTCATCATAAAGACCAGCCCCACTTATACCAGCATTAACTATGACTTTATCGGGGAAGTCTTTGTAAATCAAAGAGCTGAACAACTGATTGTATTCTACCTGAGCACCTTGTGTATATGAATCTCCGATAAACAGCCAATCACATTTTTCAATCTTCTGATTCTGTGAGGATAAATCATCAACTCTATATCCTTGACAATTTGTCTTGTATCGTGTTACAAATTCAGGGTCATTGAACTGTTGATCGAGATAAGGTTTATTGAAATAGTATTTCCCATGCAGTTCATACAGGTTCGGTATCTCTTTATATGCATACACCATCGTGAAAATCACCTCTGCATGAAAGAGTATGCTCGCAATAGCAGCAAGGTTGAATGCCCAAACTTTCAACCTCAAACTACGAACTCTCGAAATGGCTAAACCAATGCTCACGATAGTTATAGGCAATAAAAAAGCAATGACCATACTCTGGTAGTATTGCCATAAAACTATTGGATTCCACAATAGCAGTAGCACCAATAGTAGGTTCATTACTTTCAGTTGCTTTCGAGTCATTCTACATTAAAGATGAAATCTGTGACCTAATCTGATTCTCAAATGCTGTTTTCTCAATGCATTCCAGTTTGGATATGGTTTTCAGTACTTTTAAGTTAGAGACATTGGGCCAGGCCACAATATCTAACAGAGGATCTAATGTTGAGAGATGCAATGTGGCAAACTTATTTCTGTTAAATTCCAACCAGCAGATGCCTTCTGCCTTTCTCGCTGTATATAAAGCTATTCTACAGGTTTGTATGTTCGGAGTAATATTGAATACATTACATGCTATATAATACATGAGCGACAAACAGGTGTAGGCATAATCCCGTTGAACATCACCTTGTGTCTTTGCGCGAACAGATAGCTTGCCAGTTGTCTTCAGAGTTGCTTTTTTCATTGGCATCTTCAACGAAGGATCTTCAGTCAGCTCTATGCTAACGTCGATACTCTTAGCCGCCTGATTGTATTTGTAATCCAACTCTATAATGAAAGGCACCATCAATGTATTAGAGAATGAGTGAAAGGCATCATCAACTATATGATTCTCGCCATCAATGATTTCTTGTTGCGCTCTTACACTCGCATCATATTCCTTCTTGAAAGAAGCATTGGCTCTATCTGCTTGAGCTTTTTCAATAAGATTGAACAACGTCAGAATCTCATACCATGCGTCCATACGTTGTTTCTTCATGCTCTCTAAGTTTGCCTTCACAAACTCAGATTCACTAACAGAAGAACTTTTGGGATTGTGAGCCAAATTTCTTGCTTCACTCATAACAAGCTCTTTTATTTCGTTGTCCGTAGGTTTCTTTATATCCAATGTCTTCCACTGGTATGCGTCTTGTGGTTTTACATTCTGCTGAACAGAATACGATGAAGCCAAACGTAATTTACTCTTCTTTTGTATTACAGTATAAGCATCCTGTGCATCCTCATACATCTTGAGCATAATGTTGGTCATTTTCTGCTCTGTGGCCTTATGGGTAGAGCTTCGTTTTGCTGTTGACTCGCTTATATCGCCATAGACTGTAAAAAGGTATTCACCATCAGGGGTCAAGCACAAGGTCACTCTTCCCGATTTGTAAGAACTTAATACAGTGTACGTTTCTGAAAGCGAAACGATTGGCTTTGGCGGTTTTGAACATATTCTGATTTTTCCCATTATTGTATCGCTTTTAATCCTTTGTATGGTTTTATTGATGTTGTGAACAATCCACAACACATTTCTTTCTTTTTACATTCTTGGCAGATGTCAGGATAGTCGTTCTTCCAATCTGATATGCTCTTTTGGGCGAAATCATGGAAGCTATCGGGCAAGAGGCACAACGGAATGTTGTATATACACACATTGTAGCGCCATTCATCCAGAAATTTCACTGCATTCAATAGATGTGCAATATAATCCTTCGGCTCAACCCAAATATTTTTAGAGTTCTTGATGGCATATCCTGTATATTCCATACCCATAAATGCTATCCATGCAACAAAGGGTAGATTCTTGTGGATAAATTCTGCCATAGGCAGGAACCTTCTGTAGTTAAGCTTATTCATTACTATTCTCAGTTCAATACACGCTCCTACAGATGCCAAGTTGTACAGTCCTATTATGGTTTCCTCAAAAGCACCCTTTGCTCCTGCAATTATATCATGATCCTTATAAAAATCGGAATGTAAAGGTATGCCGAAGATGATACGTCCTTCACCAACTTCCATTAAGGTAGATGTGTAATCTGCATCTCTGAAATTGCGACCATTGCTAAGAATGTGAATATCGGTGTCAGGAAGTTGCTCACGAATATACATTATGAGAGAGATTAGCTTTTCGCCTAATAAAGTTGGCTCACCTCCTGTAATACCTATTATGGGTAAATCCTTGGGAGCGTTTTGTATGCGTAACAGGTTTTCTTCGTACAACCAATCAATGTCATCAACATTTATCGGTGGTTGACAGCACATCAAACAATGATTGTTACATTGTTCCGTACAGAACAAAGTATTGTCGTTAGATAATATGTCTAATGGTCTTTGTTTCATACCAACCAACTTTTGAATATCGGCATCACCTCATCATGACGCGTTACTATTAATTCTATAATGTACTCGATGATGGCCTTGTTCTTCCTGCATAACCATGAGTTTGGTCTGTAACCATACGTATCACCTTGGGTAGAATAGTTACGTACAGGATCAGCACCACAATACATTCGTATTGGACAATCAGAGCAACCTGCTATCGTCTCGTTACACCAAATCTTTCCCAATTCTCTTGCCTTCTGACCATAGACAATATCTTCATATTTGTCATCCACACTTCCCAAGCGGAAAGTGTAATCATTGAATTCTGCCAGCATACGTGACTCATCCGATGCATACACATAGCCATCATAATTATATACAAGGACAGAGTTTATGATGCCTGCCGGTGATTGCAAGTCAACAAAACCTGTACAGAAAGGTGTTAACATCTTTCGAAGAATAATAGCAGCAAACTCCTCAATGAAAAACTTTCCGTTAAGGTTAAGCTCTATAATGTGATTAAGGGCTTTCTTGTAGAAATCAATGAACTTGTCTGTATATACGTCCCAATCGGAATTATCTCTTGCAAGTCCGTAAGGATTTAATGCTCTTAGAAAGATGCTGTTGAAGCCTAATCTGTCGTATTCATCAACTATTTCATTTGGGTGAAGAACACCTTCTTCCGATGCAGTCATCAAAGCAGAGACTTGGTCATACCCTAATAATTCTCTTGCCTTTGTTATGCCGGAAACAACCTTCTCATAACTATCTTTCTTGCCTCTGTTTCTATTATGTAGCCATTCAGGACCATCAAGAGATGTAGAAATCAACACATGGTAGGTTTGACAAATATCCATTATCTCCTCTGTCAGATTTATGCTATTCGTACAGAGAACGTAATCTATCTTCCTTTTCTCAGTCTTGTTTGTTTCTTCTGCGCATTCTATGCCATATCTAATCAGCTTGGGCTCCAATGTAGGTTCTCCGCCTTGAAACTCCATTGTAAGAAATGGAGAGCGAGACTTAAACATCAATTCCACTGCTTTGCCCATTGTATGAAAGCTCATAGAACAATGTTTGCTTACCTCATCTTGACTTGATGCTTGACAATATACACAATTCTGATTGCAACGAAGGGTTAGGACGAATATATGGAGTGCGGTAAAGTTGTCCAAAAAACCTTTCTTCTCCCTAAGTCTAGCGGCATAGACATTCATCAACGGGGAGAAATAATTGTTTGTTACAAAGAAATTGGCATAAAGGCTTTTGAATAACTCTTCGTCAATAGCTTCCTTGTTCGCTAAACGGCATGCGGTACCAATCGGAACGACAATCATGTCCCCTAATTCATTTATCAAAACCTCTTTATTCTTGATCCTGATAAAGTTAAACGGAAGTATGTGATACTTATTAATCGAAATCATTTTCGTCTAAATTGTCAAATTCGCCAAATGCCTTTGCATATAAAATTGTTTTAATGTCCCTGGTCTCTGTATTGATGATTTCCCTTAACTTAAAATCATTCATTTTATTCCAAAAATCGTTGACATCAAAATCATCGTCTGTTTTATGAATTATTGTAAGAATCTCGTAATTGTTGACAAAGGTTCTTGCTATACTAAATTTTTCAGACAATAGATATACAACTTTGGATATACAAGAGTCCGAATATATATTTCTATCTACTTTTATCTCCATAGGTTATAGAATTTTGGAAAGAACCTCACGAGTGCATACTCCATCTACAGTCATACCATACTTTGCCTGTATATTCCTTATGCATTGCTCCATTCTAAGATCAAAACATGTCATACCTTTGATTTTAGTCACGTGTTGTTTATCGTATAGACCTTTAGAGTCCAAAATCGCAGCTAACATATCTATGTCAGCCCCATACATTCCTTTTAAGATAGCCCTGTCTCCCAACACCATTTCCATAGGTGACCTAAATGAAGTGCATCTGCTTCTTCTCCCTGAATAATGTGAACGGTGAGAATAATGAGAACGATGGCCAGCAATCAAAGTGAACTTACCATTTCCATTTAATTTTATGATGTTTTTTATAACAGATTTCTTCTTACTTGTAACTGCTTGTTCATCATCATTATTTCCTACAGTATACATATAATCGTTTGTGTCTTCTACATCATTTCCCGATATGGAAAATACAGATGCAACTAATAAAGACTTTATTATATTTGATGCTATTCTATTCATGTTATTGTGCCTTTGTTTTTAACGCTTTGATAGTTGCCTCATCAGCTCTTCCTGTAACACTAAGGTTGTTGTATGCTTGGAAGAAACGAACTGCTGTTGCAATATCCTTAGTAAACTCTGTCCTACCATCATTTGTCATGACAATCTTCTTCGGATCTGGAGCGAATCCAGCCTTAGTCAACAGGTTCACAAGTTCTGTCACATCAGTACCCTTATCGGTTGATGATTCTGAATATGATAACTCACGAGTACCAAGGATAACGGTTGTCTTGCTATTATTCCATGACTTCAACTTGTTAATGGTAGTTTGGTCTGCAATACCAGTCTGAGGCAAACCTGCATCCTTCTGGAAGTGCTTGACTGCTGATGCTATGGTAGCATCATAGAGAGAATAGCCCTCCTTTTCCTTTATCCAAGAACGGTTGATGTATAAAGCTGTTGCAAGGTAGCCTGTAAGTGAGGTTACGTCACTTCCATGGATACCAGTCTTTAATGTTCTATCACCGATTGAATAATCACCTGCTGTCTTTGGCTTAGGTTTGCTGTAAGAATACGAGCCGCTACGAGAACTTGATGAGTAATGACTTGAACCACCTCCGTATGATGAGTAATGAGAGTAGTGTGACCTGTGACCAGATCCACCACCGCCACCACCTGAACGATGTGACATGTGCGAACGATGGCTTGCAATGTATTTCACTTCACCATTCTTATTGAGTTTTGCTACATTCTTGAATACCTTTCCCCATGAGCGTTTAGTCTCACCGAAGAAATCATCATTATTGACAAAGTCAGGTATAATAGTGGCGGTTTCTTCTGCTTGAGCATGAGTTGACAATAGTGCTGTAGCTGCAGAAAGCAACAATGCCCTTATTTTGTTTTTTGCTGGATTCTTCATTTTTCTTTCGTCTTAATAAGGTTCAACCAATAGTTGTCGGGAGATACAGCCAGAAGTTGATCAAGGTATTTCTTACCGTCCTCCGTTAGATGGCCTCCGTTGAACGAAATTATTTCTGCCAGTTGGTCAACTTCTTCTGATACTGTATTTTGCAAATCTATTTTGGTTTTTTCAATCCAGTCGCTCTTATTCTGATTTGCAGCCAAGTATTCCGTTGGAATAGAATTCATAAGGGCAAGTATCTGTCCGTATTGCTTTCTATCTATCAAAGAAGTTACTTGGTCTTGCATCTTTGCGAAACAAACATCTGCTTGTGACAATGCTCCTTCCTTGTAAGATGATGTTCTGAAACTTCCGTCATACAGGTTGGAGGCTTGTATAAAACCTGCAATGGCTTTTCCGTAATTTCCATTGGCAAGATAACCGTCTGCTGCTTTCATCCTTTGCTCATAAACGTTGATTTCGTCAGTAGATACCGCATAAGTTCCACCATAATAGCCGACTCCGCAGAACATGGCTGCAGGCATTGCTATCTTCAACAGCATCTGACGAAAGCGACTACTATCAGAAACAATGTATGATGACAAGATTCTGTCTTTTTCTGTTTTGCACCAATCATCATACTTAACACCCATTTCACCATACAGACCTTTTATCTCTGATTCCATTTTTTCGATGTCAGACAGTTTATCAGAAGCATAGTGTCCAGATTTGCTGATGTATGAAGCTGATGGCTTGACAAGTGCAGTATTCAATAGGTTGGTGAAATCTATCTTCTTTGCATCCAGTACTTCTTTGACAGTGTTTACCTTCCTCTGTCTATGACTGTTCAAAGTCTTTTCCTTCAGATTCTTGCACCAGTTGTTATCGTTGATACCTAATTGATTGCTGATGACATGAATCTTACCTTCTATCAAATACAGCTGATTCTCTGCTGACGCTGGATAATAAGCAACTGCATCCCAAATAATATCTTTTGGAAGTACAAGAAGGGACTTCAATGCCTCATCATATTCTTTCTTCAACTCTGCCAACATTCCTGGAAGTTTATCCAATATGTTATCCGACTCGTTTATGTATGGGTCAAAGCTATTGCTTGAAGGTTCCTTGACGGCTGTCTTTAGTCCTAAGCCGTAGCATATAGAGTCGAACACATAATTGACAACGTCTTTCTTGAACTTTGATTTTTTGCTGTAATCTTGCTTAATCATTTCTATTTCTGCAAGATAAATTTTTCCAGACTCGTTGAAGGCATTGTAAATGCGTTGCCCATAACCAGTGGTCAGTACATCTTTCAGAACAACCTTAGTGGCAGGGTATTCATCGTAGGCTGAATAGTCAGCAAGGATATTAGCCAACTGAACGGTTCGGATGGGTTCTGTACCATTCGTTTGGATAATATCCTTTATGCCTGTATGTAATTGGTATTTTTTATTCATGTCATATATCGAATTTATACATCGGATGACTCAAAACTCTCAAACGTTTTCTTATTTGTTCTGCAGTCAGAGTTTGGCGCTTTTCCTCCTCCTTATACTCATATAATCCTATTTCGTCATCGTAATCTGCATGAGACGATGTTGATGGGAGTTCACTTGTGAATCGGTTATACTTGGTAACTAGTTCTCGTTTGGAAATAAACAGTCGTTCAATATCTGTCTGAGCATACTGGGCCTCTATCAATTCCTTCTTTGTATAAAATTTAAGAGGAGAGTATTTCGACATCTTAGCTTTTGCTACCAGAATTTTCTCATTAACAGCAGCTATCTGTTTCTCCACGTTGCTTCTTTGCCATAGTATGAGCTTAGGTAGAATGAATTCTAATTCCTTTTCGTCATATAGGCAAGCTACAGACATATCGTCCTGGCTTCCAATCTTGCTTAACTGCGGAAGCGTATCTTCTATTTCTTTCTGTGCATCATTGTTTGACGTGTTAGCAATGAGCTTCAATATCTGAATATAGAAGTTCGCCTGATTGTATGACTCTCCGAAAGAGTCGTCCAATCCATCAGAAGCAAGGAAAACAGCTACAGGATAATCTCCATTGCCTTGATAGCAATAGCGGAATTCAGATAGCGCATCTGTATCACAAATGGATGTTGTCTTATTCAGAAAACATCGTTCATCCCAAGGGATAGGTTCATTCCAATTACCATCTCCATCAAAAGAGAAACACTTCCCATCTCCGAGGTGGAAAGCAAACCAGTACATTGGTGTTCTGACATAACACATCAATGTACAACCGTATGTCTTGTCTATGGAGTGAGGATCTTGTGGGTCAGTAATCAACTTAAGTTCTTCATCGGTAAATGGATTTTCTTTTGCATGTTGTTCTACCATAGTTCTCCATCCGAATATGATTGACTTAAACAGCTGATTCAGTTGATCATCTACTTTACTATTCTTTCGTAGATTCTCTTCTTTGCGCTCGGTTGTCAACGCCGATACTGCTGTAAATGGTTTTCCCTCAAATATGCTGGAATCTATATTTTCAACAAATCCCATTACTTTCTTGAAAGTACATTCAACTATTGTCTTTGAACCGACATCACTTCTGAAATACCTGCTACCACCATGTCCATCACTCAAGACAGCCACTGCAATACCATTATCAGTACTACACATTGCATAGTCCTGACATACTTTACCTGTTGCTTTATGGCTTTCTCCTTGACAAAAATGAACTAATTTCTCCATCAAAGAAACCTTAGTTTAATCCCAATCGTCGTAATTATCAGTAGAATTCACAGGAGCAGCCTCTGACTGAGCTCCGTTAATATCCTTGGTTGCTTCGGTTACATCCTTGATAACCTGTTCCTGCTTTGTGGTATCGCCAGCAGTACTACTCTTGCTACCAATCTGAGAAGAGGTAACGGCTACAACTCGAATGATTTGCTTTAAAGCATCAATATTGTGAACTGTAAATACTGCCTCATTCGTTCCAGTGAACTGAGTGAGAACATCCTTGTCTGCATCATCACCAATGGCGATAGCTATCTTGATCGCATTCTTGAACCAATTGTTTGCCTTCAGTTTTGACAAACCTCCATAGAAATCGTCTGTAGGCCCACCATCAGAAAGGAGAATAATTGCAGGAGCAAAACTTCCGCTTGGAGTCTGCATAAACCCATTACGAGAGAGTTTTGTGTTGAGTTCCTGACAAGCAGCACCAAGTGAAGTTAGACCACTTGCAGTTACATCCTGCCATACAAACTCTGATGCAAGCTTTGGTTCGTCATAAAGCCAGTTACAACCACTTGAAAACTCAAGAGCTGCTACCTTGATTTCGGCATCTGGATTGGATGCAGAAATCTCATCAAGCATAGGAAGTACATTCTCAACAGCATCATTAACGGCACCAATCTTGTTACCAGCCATACTACCTGATGTGTCGATTACAAAGAAAAGTGTCATTGTTCTGCGTGGGACACTTACCACGTCATCTAAAAGTCCCATTATTGTAAAAATTAAATATTTGTTATTTCTCCTCGATAAGGTATCTCACGGATTTTGAACATTATTTTTAATCCTTCTTTTACAGGCATAATACCTTGCGATTCTACGGTCTTTACCTTGCCACTTGGCGTTTCGACCGTCCATTTGTCTGATGAGATATTCCTAATTATCAATACGCCATTGGCATCTTTTGAAACAATTGCATCTGGCGTATTATCGTTATCAATAAAGATTTCGGTCTTATCTGTGAGAGGCAATGATCTGTTATTGATAAACAGACGCTTGGAGATGTCAATGTTGCATCCTCGGTTGATACACTTGCCAACGGCTCCATTGGTTTCAACAAAGGTTTCTTCTTTGCAGATCGGACAGATGACTAATTGATCACGAACCCGTGAAATGATCTTCTCCCAATTCTGTTCAATCATTCGTTTCTCAGGATTATGTAGATAATCCTGACTGAACTCACGTTCGAAAGTTTCACGAAGGATCGATGGGAATACAAACCAACGTTTGATGACATTCTGATGGATTCCTCTCACAGGGCGATTAGTATTATTTGTCGGATCATAAATAAAGATGGCTTCACTTCCATAGAACTTACGCTCATAGCTTTCCGTCATACAAGGACATGCAATGACTCGTTCTCCTTCAAATGGGTGGTTAGCGTAGAAGAGCATAAACAGAATGACAGAAAGCGAGAATCTGTCGCTTCTCTTGTCTGGAATTCCACCAGCAACAATCTCAGGGGCCATATAACGAGCCTTACCCATAATGCCAGATTTCTCGCCCTGAGGCATTACGTTGTCATTATCACAGATTAGCACATCGCCATTGGTTGGGTCTATGAAGAAGTTGCCATCGTTTAGGTCTTGATAACTGTAGCCACAACGATGAAGCATCATGAATCCGTCACAAATCTTCATAGCTGCAGCCAACATTGCTTTAAAAGACTTGAAACAAACCTTGGCGAGCAAGTAATTGCCGAACTCATAGTAATTCTTTGGTCTCAGTTGCATAACATAACCAAAGCTACCAAGTTGACGGTTTGTCAAATGCTCTGGCCACAGGAATGCATCAGAAGGAGCACCATTCATGATGTTCTTTTCGAGATTTCTGTAAAACTTCTCGTCTGGTGCAGTCAGATACCATTTCAGAACCTTTTGTTCGCCATTCAAATCTACGAGATAGACAATACCTTGTCCACCTCTACCTAATTCCTTGATGATGGTTACACAACCTCCATTCGTGAGAGAGATTCTTCTTCCTTTTGCCAAATCTGCCATCATATTTCAATTTTAATAATCTCCACCTTTTAGGTCAACCTGTTCTATTGATACCACATTTCCACTCGTTCCACAATTGGGGCATGTAACATGTTCCTGTCCATGGTAGCAGAAGAACTTGTTACATGATGAGCAAACGATGTGTCGTTTTTCACCACAATAAGGGCATCCTGGATATTCTGTATCCAAAATTATATTGCCTTTGACATTAGTTTTGCCATAGCCTTCTCGTTGTGCTTTCTCTTTGTCAATCTTGAAAGCCCACACGAACTTGTATTGACCGGAACAAATCTTATCGACTGTTATACCGAAAGGTTGTTTTGTTCGTTCACAGGCTGCCATTACTGCAAAAGCTTCATTGCTTAATGTTGTCATAATCTGCTATGAGTTATACTTTTTGAGGTAAAAGTAATTACTTTTCCTCAAAGCAACAAGATTTATACGTATTTCCCATTAAAATTTTTTGCTTTTAGAGTATAAATTTTAATTTTGCAAGCAAAATTCGCGAAAAAGAATGGGTTTATATTGGCGTAGAAGCACTAAAATTCTTCCAGGTGTACGAATTAACTGGAGCAAAAATGGACCAAGCATATCAATGGGACCTAAAGGAGCAAAGGTGAACATTGGCAAGCGTGGAATTTATGTATCTGGAGGTATTCCAGGTACGGGGCTTTATTACCGTCAAAAAGTGGGTGGAGGATCAAAATCAAATAGTTCTTCAACTACTGGAACAAATCCTCCAACCAATGCCACTACTCAGACAACATTTGGATTCTCAAAACAGGGTTGCCTTGTGTTCATTGTTGCGTCTGTAATTCTTTCGTTGCTACTTTCAAGCAACTTCATAACAGCTGCATTGGTTGCAGTAATTGCTGGATTATATTGGTTCTTCTTCATGTCACGAAAGAAGGCTTCTACTCCACAACCAAACACGAATGCGACACGACCCACGCAGCCTGTTCCAATTTCACCCCCATCTACACCAACTCCTTTTCAATCGGCTCCTTCGTCTAACGATATTGATGTAAAGGTTGCTGTAGCCGAAGTTGAGCATCTTATTACTGAGATTGACAATACGACAGACAAGGTGAAACTACCATCAATCTACCGTAAGCTCATGTCAATCATCTATAAGTTGGAGAAAATAAATGGCGTTGAAATTAAAGGACTTCCGATTGAGATAGCAAAGAAACGTATATTAGAAAACTATCGCAGACGCTTGAACTCTTAAAGAGTAAATTTATGCAATATGTTATAGCCATAGTTATAATAGCCATCATATTATATTGGACTTGGGAAATTCTTCTCATGTTGTTTCTATTGTACGGAATAGAAATAATTGCCAAATCTATATATAAAAGTTCGAGCACACATGCTGTACTTTACATGTATTTGTGGATAGTATATGGAGGATTTGCCTTCCTTCTTCTATGTTTACCAATTACACATGTGCGCTGGTTCAAAGGCGAAAGGACTTGGTTGGAAAAGTTGTATAATACAGAGTATCTGTCTAAGATAGAGGAAGATTGTAATAAATACATAGCATTTATTTTAGAAAACCAATTAAACGAATGTAAAATCCATCCATCTTCTACTATATATAATCTGTATAATAGAATTGCGAGTCAGGATGCCGAGAATTTGTATCTTGATTTTCGTGTCGGAATGCTTGCTAAAACATTCTATGATATGAACAAGAACGAATATGACAATGATTACTACCGGTATTCATATATGTATCCAGAGGTTTATGATAATAAATTCAAGAAGTACGAATTGCTTGATGGAGTGAATTTTATATTAGATGGTATTTTCGTAAGAAAAAGGTTACAAGGTATTGTGTTACGTGATTCGGAGAGTAGTTCTGAAGACGGATGCTTTAAGGCGGAAAAGTTATCTAAGACAATTAGAAAGAAATTTGGAGATCCTATAGAGACCTCAAAAGATTCTGCTAATTATATAGCAAAGTGGTTGTTTGATGATAAGCATATTATAGTGGCCTCGATATGTGAATTTAAAGGGAATGGTGGTGATGATACATATTATTCGTATTACAACGAGTCTCAACGCTTCACAGGCATCATAATATATAATCCACATTCTGTCATACCTTTAATCGAAGAAGAAAGATTAGCACGTAGAGAAGCTGCAAGAGTCGCAAAAGAACAGAAAAAGAAGAAGCAAGAACAAGCACGGAAAGCATTACTAAAACAACAAGAAGAACAAAAAGCTATTCGTCAGAAAGAAATTACAGATAGTATTTTGCAGCAAAAAAGAAAAAACGACATTCAAAATGGTTTCTAATAATTTTATAATGCATATAGTATCAGCGACTACAGCAATTATATCGTTGATATTACTTATGGCATCTGTATATTATGGTTTGTATGAACAATGGATTTATGTGGCGATTTGCATTGTTGCCATCTTATTGGATTTCTACATCCATATGGTGTTAGTAAATAAAATCAACAATAGATGCGATAGTAAACAGGCTAAGTCAAAGAAAACTACCAATCTGAAAGATTAGCGTTGGACTCAACCTTTTCTTCTATATCGTCTGGTAAATTATAAAAGAAGTCAAAACCAGTGATACGTTCAACTTGGTCAACGCTATTAACATAACTTGACTGTGGATTGTTGCATGGATGATTTTTGTAGATAAAGCCAATAGCCTTTGGCGTGCCATTCATGCACAGAACCACCTTGAAGAATCCTTCAGGAACAGTCACTTTGTTAGGACCAATCGTTTCGTGCTTACCCTTATACAAAATGGGGCCTGCAACAATGTAGATGTCACCATACTTGTTAGCCCAATTACGGCAAGCGATCTCCAACTCATTCCAATCACCACAGTTAAGATTATGATCCTGTGGACATATATTTGTAAGGAAAAACGACTCCCTCATCGGCTCAAATCCCCATTTGTTGTCACCTGCGGGACACATGTGACCACGGTCATAACCAGAGCCTTTGTAATCAACAAGTTCTGCTCGTGGCGCAGGCACCTCATCATCTACAATAAAGTTTGACAATCTCCTCTGATCACCATTTGTGTGGTCTGAAATTAAATGCCAAGCCACCCACTTCGGAATTTTATTCACCTTGTCATATGAGGTAGTATAAGCAGTCCTCTTTAGGATAAAATCGTTGTCAGAATAGGCCGGAACCTCCAAACCTTGATAATTTTGTTGGCTGATGCTTACGGATTCTGTTGCATTTTGCGTTAAGATTGTTTGTTTTGCCTCTGGTGATTCCTGTGCATTTGCAAACATCCCAATTATTATCTGGTCTATCTTTCCTGGTTGACAGCCAAACAAGGAAAAAGACATTATAGTAGTTAGGAGTAATCGTATCATAAATACATGCTTATTTTTCGCCTAAGCGCAAAGTTATAAAAATTCACGCAAAATAGGCAAAACTATTCATTTTTCTTTTCCAAAATAATACATGTTTCCCAAAGATAGAAAAATCAAAACTTACCAAACCGTAGAAGATAATGATTGCCTTATGGGTCAGAACCGAATGCATCACACAAAAAGACTAATAATAATCATAGAGTGAAGATGCTTTACTTGATTCTAATTTGAGATTTTTCATAAGTCATTTCCTGTAAATGCTGATATTGTTCTTTCACCGCCCGATACATCGAATAATGTGCAAAGGATTCTTTCTTATACTTCACACTACTAACAGAAGCAGCAACAGCCCACACCATAATAACGACAACGAAGACCACGGCATATCGAAGTTTGATATGATGTCCACGTATAAACATCCCATTGATATTAGGTGGAATAATGGTTACAGGACTTTTCAACTCATTGATTTTGACAAATATCTCATCCTGCCGTTTTAATATGCTTTCGGTATTTGCTTCGATATTCATGCGATTGAGATTATAATCGCAAACGTGCCGATAAAGATATTCAAGAAATCTGGACTTCTGCTTGAATAATTCAATAAGCTTCGGAAACCATAGCGAGAACGGCAATGTGTCCGATTGTTGCTTCCAGATATGCTTCTTCACCACTGATAACGCATCGTTCCAGCAAGTACAGAAACTTTTGGCGACTCCATTATAAATGGTCTTTTCATCGAAGTCCACTTTTACTGATTGCTCTGGTTTAGGGACTGTAGTATTCTGTTTTTCAATACATTCTTTTAGCTCGTTGATACTTTGGCGCAAATTTGCAAGATTTGCAGCTACTACATCTTCTTTCATTATCTTCTACGTTTTGAGGGTTTATAAAAAAGTTCATGTTGTTGTTTTCCCTTGTCTTTGTCATCTCGCCATCCTTGTTCGTTACTGGTTCCTCCACCTCCACCGGAAGTTATGGCTTGATGAGGTTGAACAACCAGTTCCGCTGCCACATTACCCAATGTAGCGCAAAGACTGTTAAAACTCAAATCACGGTCAAGTTTAGAACCGGCTATACTATACTCATTTTGACAGAATGATATACCACGAATTTTATCAGAGTTATCTGTATGATTAAAGCGCATACCTATACCCTGACTTTTGAGAATGCCAAGAAAATCATTCCAAGAACGAGATACAGCCAGTGCATCAAGAGTTGCAGAACGTAGATTATACTTCCGTAATTGATAAGGGCGCAAACGACTCTTGTTTCTGGCTTTACTATTCTTTGGGGCAAAGTACAGTCCATATTCTTTAGTCAAAGCCCGACATACTTTAGTATTACGTATTCTTTCATTGCTGTCAGAAATGAGATTGCCATCATTGTCTATCCGATTGAACACCAAATGACAATGAGGATGTTTCGTGTCGTGATGTCGGGTTATGATATATTGAGTATTGCGAATCCCCATTTGTTCCATCCATTTCTTAGCAATCTCTACCATCAGCGTATCTCCTTCTTCGTTATCAGGGAAACGACTAATGTCGTACGAAGAAAAAGCAAGTGATACGTGTTTCACCGGACTTTTTACTTTCGGGCGCATGGACGCTTGTATCTGAAAAGAATCAGCTATGGTTTTATTACTGATGACACAGACACCTTCGTGTGCTAAAAGTATGGCACATTTCTTCTTGTTCTTTTGGTCATTGGCATAATTCACTATTCCTCCGAAATCTGCTCTTGTTTTAATCTTTGCTATCATGGCTATTGTTCTTTACTTGGGTGATAATTCTACTGACTTCTGATATGATTGAAAAGCATTGTTGCTTGACTGCTTCCAAACCATAAGTGTGCATCTGATGGGCAATCTGATTGACATTGTTAGCGATTCCGGAAAGGTCACGGATTGCCGATGCCATTTCCGGACTGATACGCTGACAGACCTGACAATCCATTGCCGCCTGATGGCAAAATTCATTGACAGACAATCCTGCCTGTTCCGCTTTGGATTGGATATAGATATAGTCGTTCTCGGTAAACATTACCCGAAAACATTTGGTACGTTTCTGATAGTTCGCCAACTTAGGGCGACCGCCAAGTTTCTTCTCCTTCATATTTATCTTAACTTTCAATGTTCATGAATTGATTTTTTGAGAGCGGCAGTTTATCAGCTTGCCGTATAGGTTTTAGTGGCACTAAAACACAAACTTGCCACTCAAAAAATCTTCCTATATTTCCCCTGCTCTATTCGGCATAGCTTACCATCTTTGATAAAGGCTTCTATCCACTTGTTTGCAGTACTTCCATTTTCACCCAAAGATGAAACCTGTACATCATAATCCTTCTTCGTGAAAGTATCGGGTAACATATTATAAAGGGTATTCCTTCGTGCATAAACGCCGGTCTCTTGCGAAGCGAAATTGAATCGTTTGGACTGATTTCCTGACAAATTCTGATAAATGAATACGGCATGATAAAGTAAGGTTTCGCAAATATTCATGGCTGTAGAATAGTCATACTCATGGCAGACCAGTTGCTCTGTCTTGTCATGTGAGGAAGAATTGCGATGTACATTCTCCAAATGCCGGACAGCGGTCAACACCATCATTATACGATAAGCAATTAGTCCCATCCGTCTGACTACTCCTTGCATCTTGTTATCCACTTCGTCACAACACTCCTCATTCACACGGCTGAGATATTCAATAAAGTGTTCCTGCAAATCGGAGGGAAGGGAAAAGGAATAATTTCCCTGTCGTACAAATTCTTCATGCAGATAGCAGAACTTATCTCCCAATAGTTTGAACATTGCGTTCTTGGATTGAGAAATATCGCTTGTGGCAAACACATTTCTTATGCCTCGCTTGAAGCGGATGATATAGAAACAAAAACGGCTCATCAACCCATTCTCCGCATCAGGTATCAATCTTCTTACCTGTTCGGGAGTTCCAGCCAAAGCTACAGAAACTCTCGGATTAGCTACTTCACAATACTCTCTATCCTTGCGACGGCTCAAACTTACCAACTCATGATGAAATGCCTTTCGCAACACATCGGAATAATTGCCATAGTCCGACTTCAATGTTTGGCTTAACGTGTCGCCCTCCGACTCAAACAACAGTCCAACTCCGTCATTATCTCCCAGTATCTTCAAGAAAGAGCTTGCGCTGCTATTGGCAGGAATGACGAGCATACACATGGGCGGCTCGGCTGGCATAGTCATTCCATTATCTTTCTTACCTTTGATATAAGCATTCATCGCTTCTTTATATTCCTGTTCCAATCGCTTTGAAAGTTCATGCAAATGGCGGTTAATGGGTACTACCAGTTCTCTGCATAGGGTTAATGCCCCTTTTCCCATACCTGCATCTGCTACAACAAACAGATAAAGATTCGGATAAACAATGCGCTCATCGTACACACCACAAACATTATGAAAGCATACCGACAAACACACAATAGCCCCAATCAATATCGTGTCACGGTCATCCGCCGAGATGGAATTGTTGACAACCTCATTTAGAAAAGGAGGAAGATGCTCAAACACACATTCAGGAAATGCAGGAAGTTCTTCTTCTGATTTTATCCATTTGCCCGTTTTGCCATTTTGGATATTTGGCAAAATGGATAAATGTTCCTTGCCGGACAGAGCCAATGAGATTCCAGCTTGATTTGCCAAATGGAAGAAAGAACGGACAGTAATGCCTTGCCCTTTGGATTGCAGACAATGCGTATATTGTTTGTCTGTTTCTTCCCTTTGATAAGTAGGGTAAAATCTGCTGATGCGATGATAATACTCCCGTCCGTTCTCTCCTAATCCATTAACAAGTGCAAAACCCAACTCCACCCAATCTTTATAATTGGGTGCTATATCAATGGCACGTTGTTCTATCTCCCGAACAACACTTTCTACATCGCCTTTTACCTTATTATATATAGGAGCAATATCAGGCGTATGTGTTTGCAGTATTTCAGAAGGGACATTCTCCCAATCTTGGGCGGAAAAGATTTTCTTCGACATCATCTTTGTATTTAGGGTTAATATATGCTTGTGGGTCGTGGGGTAAAAAGCATGAACGAGCCACATCACTGCCGGACATATCCACTAATGGCAAACCTGTCGCTTTGATACAGTTGGCGACAGCCTTGAAGTACCGGGAATGTTCCCATCCTTTCAAGTCAACAGGTATTATCCACTTCAATCCATTACCGGATGGGCTGACAAATAACAGTTCCGTATCGAAATACTCATGATTGAGTAATTGCTGTTTTAGCTCCACGATATTCTCCACATGGTCGAAATCCAAACACATCAATCCTGAGTGCATAATCAGTTCCTTTTCATTCCGTTTGCGGAATAATCCCGAAAAAGTACAATAGTCGAAATGGGTGGCTTTGTATCTTTTGGATTCGAGAGAAGGCAGCATCGAACGCAGGGACTCGGTTTGTGGTTGCGCATAATGCCCGATGACATAACGATACACATCCACAATGCCCACAGCCCTTATCGGTTCGATGTTTTGAATGGGCTTACGAAAGAATGAAAAGCAATAATCTGTTATTTCCATCATCTGATAATCTTTTTAGATTCGACAAATCGTCTGGCTTCTTCCATTAAGTCATCTTGGGTTTTGTGCGATTTGTTCTTCAACCAATCGTCAATTTCCGATTGCAAGAAAGCCAAAGCCTTATTTATTTTATGTACGGGAATCTGTTTGGTAGATACCCATCCATAAACTGTCTGTTTGGCTGGATGTGATGGCAGATAAGCACAAAGTTCGTCTATATCCATCCACTTGGGTGAATTACTTGCTTGCTTATGTTGCAAGGCATTTACTTTGGATTGTAGTGCTTCTACAGACTCAATCAGGTAGGACAACGCATTCGGCATTTCCTCCAATGAATTTACTTTATAGGCCATTTTTTCTTCGTATTAAAGTTGATGCCGCAAAAGTATAGGGATGTTTATGAGTGCTAAATAGGTGCTTGAAAGCCACCAACAAGCCACTTATTTGCCACCGACGGATTTAATTTTCATTAACCTAAGGATTGGTTGGAAGAGATAATAAAATGGGGAAAAAACATTATTGCCAATAATAATATCATCCCTGATAACGCATATACTACAAGATACCCCTCAAAAAGGCGATGCTTCATGAGGGGTAAACGGTGGTGAGTGTATCGTTGGTATTATATAAGTCGCTGGTGCTCAATGGTGGAAGTCTCCACTATAACCTATAAGTCCAAATTTCCTATATGTAATGTATTGGCGGCTTTCTCTTTTTGTTCGTTTACGATATGCGTATAAATCTGCGTGGTTTTGACGTTTGTATGTCCCATCAACGACTTAATGGTGTATATGTCAACACCATTTTCCAACAATAGCGAAGCGTAGCTATGCCGGCCACAATGGAAGGTGATATGTTTCTTGATGCCAGATGCTTCTATCCAAGCTTTCAAAGGACGGGAAATCCAAGAGGCATCTGTCAATCCCTCAAAAACGAGTGCTTCATCATTACTTGGGCGTTCACCACATAGTTGAAGGGCTTGTTGAATGACTGGCTTATAATCGGGGCGTTTCGTTTTTTGCTGAACCACGACCGCTTGCCATGTACCTTTACTTGTCTGTTGAATCTGCTGCCATTTCAATGCTTGAATATCGCTATGTCGCAATCCTGTAAGGATAGAAAACAAGAATGCACGTTTCAGGACATCATCTTTACAAGGAGTATCAACCAACATTTGTACTTCATTCATGGTAAGTGCTACACGAGGTGTCTCTATGTTTGTTATTCCTTTTATTTTTGCGCTGATGTCAACCGTCAGATATTCATCAACGAACGCCTGTTTCAATCCGGCTTTGAGAATAGAGAAATAAGTGGATGCCGTATTCTGTGAAATAGTACCTTTCTTATTGCCTCCCATCGGGGCACGTAACAGGAACATCTTGATGTCTTCAAGTAGTTTTACGGAAATCGTCTTAAACGGGATCGGGTTGCCTTGCGAATAGATTTTCAACAATTCTCCCACACGGGTCCAGTTGACTATGATTGAATTAGAGCTATTTGGATGCCGTTTGCTGATGATGCCATTGAAGTATTTGATAAAGTCCTGTTCGCTTCGTTCATTTTGTGCCGCGATTTCGTTCTCCTTATCAGTGTAGAGGACGGCACTATCGTATTCGTGCTGGCGTAACTTACGCACATTGTCGGCATAGATACAAGCCTCTTGATCTATCGTTGAACGGCATTGGATAATTCCATTCAAATCACGCTTAGGCTTATAGTTGAATGTTCCATCCGGCAAGATACGTGCAATGGACGACTTATCCCAAATGGGTGTGGATATAGTCCGGTTAATAGATTCCACCACACGGCTTGCCCGTTTAGAACCTCGCTTGTAAACCGGGTACGACTCTATAATCAGATACCACTCTTCTTTGTAATTCGACCTTCTGAGCTTGACGGTCACTTTGGTATGGGGTAATGCTTTCTTCATAACGACTTATATAATTTATCAATTTCAGATTTGGGAACATAAACATAATTACCGATTTGGCGTGTAGGAATAGAATGACGGCGTATGTGCTTAAAGACACTGCTGTCATTGATATGGAACTTTTTAGCAATCTCTCCGATAGTATAACAGTCTTTGGGTTCAAAGGACAATGCATCCTTTTTTCTTTTCTACTGCCATCCTTTGTTTTGAAGTGTTCATCCATATACTGCCGACTAAGGCGTGTCAGACGTTGCCCAAAGTTGTATGATGGTATCAATCCCTGCCGTATCATACGATAAAGTACATCTTTACTAATGCCGTAAATCAGTACAGACTCTTTAACTGTCAGATACCCCTTACTGGATGGTATTCGCCTGACCAATGCTTGGCGTATTGCCTCTTTTTCTTTTGCGATTTGCCTTTTCTTGTATGCTCTCTTGGAACAGGTTGGACAACAATACTTTGACATCAATGTGGGAGGAGTAAAGATTTTACCGCACTCCTCACAACTTCTTTGAATGGTGTAATTTCCTCTTGGCATATTCTTCTCGTTTTAAATGGTTTATATCAAACTAAGTTGTACCTTATCGCCAAATAAGACGTGTCGCAAACATGTCGCAAATAAGAGATAAAAAAGCCCATAGAAACCGCATAGCAACCATGAACCCCATAAACGCAAAAAGCGTGCAACTCATTGAGCTGCACGCTTTTGCTTATTGTTTATTATCTGTTTCCTTATCGGAATCATTTGACCTCCTCAAATCTAAGCACTATTGTGTATCAATGTGTTACAACTGCACGTTAACGATAAGAGGATGTAATAGGGGTGGTTGTGATAAGCAAACATAGGAATCGATAAGAACGCTATTGGTGATTCTTGCCAAGTACTTTTTCTTCCAACTGAGGCAGATGGTCTATGATGTTCGCGTCAATTTCGATTGTATATGTGCCCGCTGTGTTGCGCAGCGTCTTTTGTATGCTTGAAGGTTCGGTGTTGCTGAACCAGGCATAAAATAGATTGAGTGCAAACAGAGCCGTGGTCTTTGGATCAATTCCATATTGGTTTGCAATGTTCCAACAAAAGTTCTTCAGGTCTGCTTGCTTCAGTCCTTTCTTCTTGCCGATAGAAAGAACCTCCATGCGTGTAACGCCGTTGAGTTCCACAAGAAGTTTGACAGCTTCCTCTATCTGGTATAGTTCTTCATCCGTAAAGCCATAAGGCATGAGTGTATAACGAGTATATTTGAGGATGGCTTCAAGCTTCTTGGCTTCGCTAGCGGCCTTTGCCTCGTTCATCTGCTTTCGATCAATCTGTACTTGGTTGATGAACACTTCTAACTCATCATGTGCTTTCTGAATGTCACGTTTGAGTTGTAGCTTTGCCAATGCCTCAGGAGTAACGGATACTTCTTCTGGACTATGTGATTCTACATTGCTTTCTCTCTTGGGAGTATCATCAGCAATAGGTGTAGCATTCTTTGTATTGGTGATAGTTGCCGTCTTCTCTTGTGCCTTCTTCTGTATATGGCCAAGGTTCAGAGCGATGTACTCCTCCATCTCCTCGCGGTCTGCTATGCTGTTCCATTCTTTGCGGTGAGACTTGAAGTAAGCATAGAGTCCCGTCTTGACGCCATGACAGACAAGCACAAACAGAGCGTAATAGCCAACAAATGTCGGAATTGTGAGCAGAACACACACAAAGTCATTATTTCCACCCACTATCCACTGAGCTGTTTTGTAAGCCGCAATGACGTAAGTGATGATGAGAATGCCAAGGAACCCCTTGTCCAAGTTTCTGGCGATCCCTTCCTTCCGATGGGGTATAGGGAAAATATCGATCTCCATACTTTTACTGTTCTTTGATTTGTTCTTGGGCAACTTCAATGGCTTGCGAACTGAGTTCTTGCTCACCATCCACCGCATCAAGCACTTTGTCAGCCAGCCAGAGGGTCAGCATTTCGTTCTCGTCCTGATGGAAATACTCTGCAAGTTTTACAACCTGCTCACGTTTAGCACGCCTGTCACCGCGTTCTATCTTGCTGAACATCGGAGTATCTATCTCCAATAGTGCAGCCAACTGGCGTTGCAGTACGCCATTCTCATCTCTTAATTCTCTAATCTTTTTTCCGAATAACATATCTATTTCTATTCATTTGAATTATCAAGTAATAGATCCAATTGAGCCTGAAGCTCCTCTCGATTGGGTAGATAAAGTTGATAACGCGCTGCAAAAAGTTGGTTGTCGATACCCTGGAGCGCGTATTCCATCAATAGCTCATCTTTCTTTGCACCCAATACAATACCAATTGGGGGATTATCGTCTGGTTGGCAAATTTCATTTTTGAAGTAATTCAGATAGAGATTCATTTGACCGATATCTCCATGCTTAATTTCTCCTCGCTTCAAGTCAATCAAAACATGACATTTCAATATGGCATTGTAGAATACCAAATCAACCTTGAAACGTCTGCTCCCTATTGGTATGACATACTGACGTCCCATGAATGCGAAGCCTCTGCCCAATTCCAATAAGAACTGTTCCATATTGGTCTTCAGAGCTTTCTCCAAATCGGATTCCTTATACCGCTTTTGCCGCGGTATTCCTGTAAACTCTAAAACGTATGGGTCTCTGATGATATCAGCAGGAGACATAACCTGATGCCCTTCATTTGCAAGCGCAAGCACTCCTTCTTTATCTGTACTGAGTGCAAGTCTTTGGAAAAGAGATGAATTGATTTGTCGTTTTAACTCCCTGACCTTCCAACCTTCTTTGATGCACTCCTTCATATAGAACTGCATCTCTAAGGGATCATCACATTTCAGTAGTTCAAAATAATGGCTCCATGTTAATTTGTGAGACAGTGTTTCACAAATTGGGAAAGCCAAGTATAACTTACGCATGTAGTTGAGATTGGAGCGACTGAATCCGCGACCTTTCAGGCGTGTCAAGTCCTTGGACAGATTAACTAATAGTTTGTCTCCATACTTCGCCTTAGCATTGCCACCTTGTTCAAACTCAACGATATACTGACCAGTCTGCCAATTCGCATTGATCAGTTCAGCATTGACTGCATATACAGCCTTGTTCTTTGCCCCATCCCAAAGGTCTGAGATATGTGAGACAAGTCTCACATATTCGGGATCATTGGCTTGCTGCAGTCCTAAAGATTGAGTTATAATATCATGATTGTTCATACTAATATAATGAGTTTATAAATCCAACTTTGGTTGCGGATGATAATCGATGATAAGATTAAAACATTTCTGTAAAGTGAGAATGCCGATGCCGTCATACTCAGATAATGCCGTCATAGAACAAATTTTTGGATCATTTAAAGCATTATCTATAGTGCTTATCTGATTTGCTCGAATCCCAATATTTTTTTTGTCTAACTGAGACATTAATATCCATCGTTCTTGAAACTTATTATATAATTCATCAGGTGCGGCAGGGTCATATTCGTATATATCAATTGGTATTAAACACTTCTCAAGATATGAATGCATCATATCTAACACTTCTATTTTGTCCAATCCACCATTGTGTGTACCTAATAGCGGAAAGGCAATAGAAGTAATACCCTTTTCTTCGTATGTGTCAACAAACTTCTGAAGACCTGCCTCCAGGTATTCCATCTTGCTTGGATATTTCCAATGGAACTTTGTCGGAAAATTCAATACCCATTGTGAGCCTTCCTGAGGTTGCTTGTAAAGCCATAGTTTGCCTATGGCAATCTGTTTGTTTTTGCAGAATTCCTTGTATTTCTCGTACATTTCTGGGTATCTGAGTCTAAAACCAAGAGCGACTCCCTTGCCCATAACTCCGACGCAATTTATTGTATTAACAATAGTCTGCTTGTCTGACGAGAAAATATTTCCTTTTTTGAATGTTATATTACTCATATATTACAGATTTCAATTGTTCATAACGGCTCCAATAATCAGCAGACATAGACAGAAGTCCGTTTTCTTCATCAAACGTCTTTTCATTATTCTCATATACAAACATGTGTTCCAGATATTTCAGACCACCAGCATCTTTTGTATATGAGGCTATATCACATTGATATAGAACCATCTTTAGTTGTAGTAAACATGATGCATCAATCTGGAGCTCTTCTGCATCTTTCTTGATTTCATCTTGGAGCATACTACAATCATACCTTCCTTGAAAGAAATTGCCCAAGTGGTCATCCTTCAATAGAACTTCAACAAGCTTCAGCTCATAGTCAGTAAATGGAGTTTCTGGCCAGAACTCCCTAATCAAAGAGAGAGTATGTGTATGCTGTGTTGCTCTATCTATAGCCTTTCCTATATCATGCATTGCCAAAACTAAACGCATCAAGTCAATATTCATCACTTTTGTGTTCAGTTCAAATGCATACTTTTCGAATTGCTGACATACTAGTAAAGTATGTTGTTTAACAACGTAATGGCGCACCTTCGTGTTATACAATTCTTCAAGTTTCGGCATTGCTATTTCAATTGCTGTAATAAGTTCTTCAGGAGAGAACTCTTCGTCATCAAAACTAATGCCAAGGTACTTCTCAATATCTTCAGTACGTGTGTATCTTACTTCACGAACAACAGGTTCGTGCTTGTACACCAACCATCTTGGTGAGCGAGCAGCTGGACTCATATTGACATAATAAACCTCGAAAGGAGTATCGCCAAGTTCTACAGAAACAGCATCATACAATTGAATGATATTTTTCTTTTCGGCCTTGATGTCTTTGGTGTTATGAACCTTAACTTTTGTGATATTATTACTTTCTATCTGGAAAATGTAATCTCCATTATATCTTGTTTTTATAGAAAGTTCACCATTTTCCATATCAAATAAAAGTTGAGGATTTTCATGTTCAAAGACATCCTCTGCTTCATATATAGAGAAAATATGCTCACATATAGGGTCATCCTTAAATATTGAACGTAGAATCTCCGTCTCTTCCCTATCATAGCAGATAATCTGGTAATCATTTATGTCAGAGAAGTCGAATTCATTTTTTACAAGAAATTCCTGCTGTTTCTTGTCTCTAACCACCTTGTCATAGTTGTTATGGCTATACAAATGCACTGCATCAATATTATATGGGTCATCAATCACCTTGTACACATTAGCCCAATTCGTTTGAAGATTACCTGTACTATATGAACATAAACTCGCACGTTTAGACAGTACTTCCTGCAAATCAAATTTGAAGAATACAGGCATTGGGCACATTGGCAAACCATTACCTACTGCACTCTGGTAATATTTCGTATTTCTCTGCTTACCCAAGCATTCATTATAGAACTGAGTCTGCGTGCCTGTTCTATAGTAAAATCTTGCATAAGGATGTGCTTTTGATGATCGGTGAACAACAGAACCAGCAGCATCGTATTTCAGAAGCCCAAGTTCATTTGCCCTATTTCTACTCAGAATCTTACGAGTTCGTATTACTTCAATTGCATTGAACATATGAGTAAAATGGTACACGTATGGCCTTCCATGACAATTGGATTTCAACTCGTTATAGAATTCCATCAGGTTGAGTTCTTTCTTAAATGAACTTTCTACACCAGAGGCTCTGAATGCTGGATTTTCAGACAGTGCAACCCAGTCCCATCTATCTCGGTATTTGTCAACAATCTCCTGAGTAAATTCAATATTGCCAGTTCTTGAGATTCTTGACCAATCAAGTTTCGTTTCAAACTTTTCAAGGATTTCAGCAGTTATAATGAAATCAGTTCTTCTGCATACAACAATCCAATTCAAGTAGTCCTTGAACTTTTCAAGAACCTCTTCAGTCAACGATAGATTAGGACTATTGGAAACGAAATTCCAGTCAAGATATGATTTATACCTATCAAGTACTCTTGCATCAGATATATTAATGTGTGAACTGTGAGACAATATCTTCCAGTCCAATTTATCTTTAAAGACAAATATGACATTTGCTGCCAACTCTTCACGGCGTGAAATCTGAGACCAATCAATATTCTTATCTTTTAAAATATTGAGCACTTCCAATGTTGGATAGAAATCATCACGTTGTGAAATTGCCTTCCAGTTAAGATCTTTATCTATTATTAAGCGGAGCAAGTCAGGAGTAAACTCTATGTCTTTACGGCGTATTAGTTCATTCCAGTCCCATGCTTTTGTTACTAATGCAATTAGAGTATCTGTATTGAGAACAATTTCCTTTCGCTTTGACAGGAATGCCCAATTCCAATCCTTCTCCTTGTTATCCTTGATGAACTCAGCAGTAAAGAGACAATCATTGCGAGATGATAGAGCAGACCATTCCCAATCAAGATCTTTATGCTCCATTACAAATTCTGCGGTTAGAGCAAACGATTTGTTTTGAGAAATAGCGTTCCAATCCCATGGATAAGATAGATGAGCAGAAATTGTTTCAACATCCAATCTTACGTCTTTTCTCTTGGACAAGAGAGCAAAATTCAGCCACTCATCAAACTTTTCTATATGCTTGATGAGCTCCTTCGGACGTTTAGAGTTATAACTGAAACATTTGCTGTTTTCAGAAAGGTAGTCCCAATCCCACTCTTCACTTCTAATTCTTAGAATATTGTCACACCAATTAATAGAAGTAAGAGTAGAAAGATACTTAAAGTTCCAGTCATAATCTTCATTTTCAAGAATAGAAACGACTAAATCCTCCCAATTATTGAAGTCCTTAGTAATATTCTTATCCCATCTTAAGATTCTATCCAGAGCTTTTGAAGAGGAAAGTGCATCCCAATCTACATAAATACCATGTTCCTGGTAATCCTGCAGATATTGTTCAATCTCAAAATCAGAACGATTATAAACGTCGCTATAGTTCCAATCAAATCTAACAGCCCTCAAAGATAAGTTGCTCTGTAAGGCTATTATATCTTCTGTTGAGTAACGTTTTGTGAACAAAGCCCACAATTGTGTATTATCTTCAATCTGGGACAGAATGATAGCAATCTGAATTCTTATATTTTCATCGGCAAGATCTTCGTCTGTAAGAATAGTTTGCAGTAGAGACTCCCAGTCCCATGAATCATAATACTCAGGAAGGTTCGATAATAAGAAATCGTGTTCTGCACGTGAAGTAATACATTTCCAGTTCCATCTGTCAACATACAATGACAGGTTGTCCTGAATTTTTACTATATCAAGATGTTCTGACAAATAGTCCCAATCCAGTTTGTCTACCCAACGTGCATCACCCAACTGAGTGATATGCATAGTATCACAGAATCGTTTTGTCAGGACCTTCCAGTCCCATTTCTCGTCATTAAAGTTCTTACGAATTATGCCTTCTGAAACCTTTTCTGTGACCAAAGGCCATAGTTCTTTGGCAGATGCAATCGTCTTGAAGGTTGAATCCACATACAATTGGTCAACATACTCTTCTCTTAAATTGGCAATTACCACGTCAAGAGCAAGAAATGTTAAGTGTTTCGTGATGAATTCAATATCGTTCAGAACAATATCTCTGCGAGACAATTGCGACCACGACCATTTGAAGTCAATATTTGAATCAACGATATGACTATCTGTAACCGAAGCAGAAATATGATTTAGACCCTTAACGCTAAAATCCTTTTCTTTATAATGTTCAAAAAACTCAGAGTTCCAAACGATATTAGAATTACACTCAAGACCAACAGCATAATTGGTAGACTTCCAGGTAACGAAGCCCATTTTTTCATGCCAATCAATCAGTTCAATTGACCATTGATAATCAGCATTGTTTGCATTGTAGTTTGTTGCAAGACGTTCTTTACTCTCAATAACAGCAAAAGCGAACGCACTGGATTCACAGTATGAATGAACCCAGCTACCGTCAGAGAATGCACGAGGCATCACATCTTCTACATAAATATATTTGCCTATTGCAGATATATTGTCAAGGATGTATCCAAGTTCCGCATTCAATGACAGGAATTTCCAGTCCCACTTGTGGTCTGGATAAGTGCAGATAGACTCAGGATGCAGAGATAAGTATTTTTCCGTTTGAGAATACATAACAAACGGAATGGTATCAATGTATTGAAGGACGAACTCATCTTCCAATTGGGGCATTAATGTCTCCCAGTCCCAATCTATAGTATCATTGTGTAATTCTGGAATAACAATAATTCTCTTGACAAAATCTATGCTACGACTTGCAGACAGAGATTCAAAGTCCCATGGGTACTTTGTGGCATTCTCAACAATAAAGTCATCATCAAATCTTTCCGAAATGATAATCCAATCTAATGATTCCTCATATTGTTTAAGGTTCGGTTTTAATGATTCTGTCGGACATACCGACGAAATCTTTGACCATTGGGCTCCATTTGCAACTTTTGCAATGCTGTCAAACAGTCTCTTGTCGTTCCAGTCTAAATACTCACTATCAAGGAAATCGTCCAATGACCAGACATCCATATAAGGGTACAGGGACTGGTAAGACAATCTCATACGACTTTCTCTAACCAGATATAGGTATTCTCCTATATGAATTTTGTCACGAACGTATTGAGTATTACAATCGTTGAACAATAAGTCGTTAGCTTTCAACGAGACTTCATTTTGATAGAAGACTATTGGGTACTTTTGACCATTATATTCATATAATCTGAAATCAACATAAGCTTCGCCCATTCTTGCATCAGTTGATGCTTCAGCTCTGAAAACTGAAGTACTATCATCTGACTGCAATAACAGACGCGACACAAGTTCCTCTGGAGCGCCATACAACTCTTCCTCAATTGAACCAACATTGAAATCCTCATAAGGCAGCAATTTGCTTCCTTGAATTTTTGACACGATACCAAGAGAGTCTCTGAAAGGGAAATACAGGAATTCCTTTTCTGTCTTTTGAGCCAGGTCGAAGCATTCGTTCAATAGCTGTGCTCCTGAATAGAATTCGTATTTAACACCTTTCTTAAGAGCCAATTCTCCTAATGGTGTTACAGATACCTTATGATCAACATTACTAATCAATGCGAACTTTGTCAGTTCAGAAAGGATTCCGCCAAAGATAGAAACCTCTCCGACATCTTTGTATCTTTTTGGAGTCACGTCAAAATCATCCTGAACGTTGAATCCAAGAATACCAGCTAACTTGTTCTCATAAATAGAACCACCGTTATATTTTATGGTCATCAGAAGAACCTTATCCAATTTGGTCAGTTCAACTGTTTTATAGTAGGTAACATAACATGCCGTCTTGTTCAATCTCCACAAACGGAAATTAGAATCTGTGGAACGTGAAGCATAAACGAGCTTACCTTTATTGATAATTTCTTTATAATCCATATTCCTCAGCTGTTAAAATTTTACCATTTTCATGATTGAATACAGTATTGTATACATTATCATAAATTTCCTTTGTTCTAAAGAGTTGGCTGTCACCAACAATTATCAGCAAACGTTTTGCACGTGACAAAGCAACATTCAATCGGTTTGGAGATTGAGCAAAGCCAAGGTCTTCCTGCTTCGGATAACCATCTTCTCTATATTTTGTATAATTCGGCTTTTGTCCTTTCTCTGTTTGGATGCAGTGGCTTCTTACCATTGATACAATAATAATATTGCGTTCCATTCCCTGGAATCTATCTACAGTACTAACTCTTATAGGCATCTCGTTAGGGTTGAATTCTCTTGCCATTTCCTTGAGCAGTCGCAATTGCTTACCATAGAACGAAATCAAGCCAATCTGCTTGTCTTCAACGCTACTCCATCTATTATTATACTCATGGAATGAATCCGAATTATTCAACTCACGAAGTAATTTACGAATAATTTCAACCTCACCATAATTTACTCTTGACGTACCATCAAGCATCTCTGGAGAAGAAGAATCAATCCACAACACATGAACATCAGGATCAATAGGGCCTGCTGTGATACCATGGAATCTTGATGCTCCGTTATTGATATAGTCAGGGTCATTGATACCCAAATCTCTTGGATGCACCAAACCGCACTCCAATCCGCCTTCGTCCTTATAGAATTGTTTTATTACTTCATTGATAGCTGGATGCATTCTAAACTGATAGTTGAATACACCTTTGAGCTTTTCATCTATCTGATTGTACAACCGCTCAAAATGCGATATTTCCAGAACATTGAAATTTTTGACAACAAAACTCTTCAGTTCTTTTATTCGCTGCAATTCAGAATTGTCCTTCTCACGCTTTATAAGATAATCAAAGGAATTAGTAAATGATTCTCTTGAAATCATTGGAGGCAACTGTCGATGGTCGCCAATGATAATATTCTTCTTTCCATAAATCAGAGGCAGAGACAACTCAGCTGGAGTTGCCTTACTAGACTCATCTTGAATTACAACATCAAACCTGATTTTAGGATTGTACTCGTTATCTCTTTGTGAGAAAACACTTCTATATGTCTTATAGAATGCAGTAGGAACAAATTTGTTCTTCTTATTCTGAGTGGCGATATTTTCAGTAAAGATTATGTTCTTCTGTCCTATTGAACTACATGTTGCACCCACCACATTACAGTTTGCAATGTAGTTATCAAAGAATAGTACTTTAAGATTGTCTGTAGGATTCTCCAGTAGATCCTCCCATAGTTCCTGGGCTTCTTCCGGCATACTGTCTTTATCCATTCTTCTACAGATGTTCTCCATCCAGTTCAGAAGGATTAACTTCTCAGGAGCTTCATAAACAGTGTCTTCTACAGTTGTAGCAACATCATCGTCGTCGTCATCATCGTCAATGTCAAATGACTTCTTCTTTGCTGTAATGTCTTCTCCTTTTGCCCAGCGGTACATGGCAGAGTATGAAAACTGAAGTCCTTCTGTTTCCAGACGCGACTCATCACCTATGCGGATAGGTTTCACCAAATTGTGATATGGATTCACGACTCTATCTATTGCATTGTCAACAGCAAGATTCGTTTCAGATGTTAGCAGAATTCTTGTATTCTGGTTCTCACGGACATGCTGCCAAATTAGTTCGGCAATTGCCGTTGACTTTCCAGAACCCGGAGGACCTTGGATTAGAGACAAGTCAGGAGCAAGAATAGCCTTTGCAATAGCCACTTTTTGTGGCTCATTATTGGCTATTCTTTTATTCAGAAGGTGTTTATCAACTTCTTGTAGCTCTAATCTGATATTCTCTTCAAAATCCTTAATACCTGCAGCTTTAGAAGCATCAAAGATGAAAGTACCAAGCGAGGAATTCTCTACGTCACGACCTTCAACGATTCTGTTCAATGATTCCTTCAAACGTGCCAGTTTCTCCAAATCACCCGAAAGATCTGGAGTTATTTCCGTGACATCAGTCTCTTCAAACAACTGTTTTGTGACTTCATAAAAATCTCCAGAAATATCCAAGACCAGTTCCGGGTAGTTTGCTGTTCTTATTAGTTTACCGATTCTCAGTTCTCCAACTGTGAAATCTGCACCTTTGAGTTCTCGCGCTGCGTCCAGACGATCTTCGTCTCTGCTGGTAATATCATTGAAATATACCAGTTTAACTTTATCAGAAGGCACTTCTGAGATTGTACACAAATATCTCTTTTGGTCAAATGTCTGTAATTTATGGATTAACTGAGTCTTGAACGTCAACAGGTCTTCTATTTTCTGGAATTCTCGTGAGAAGACAAGTTCTGTTCCCTTCTTCTTCAGTTCAAGATGCAAATCGTCAGAGAAATCATGAAGTTGATTCATGACTTCTGTCATATCTGCTTTTCTGTATTGAACATCGAAGTTGCACTTGTGACCATTCTTGAACAAGCCAAAATCCACAAATGGATAATCTCTGCTCAACTCAGTAAGAAGCTCGGGTAAGTTCTTTTCCTTCCAATTGAAATCTATACCGATTGAAGTACCCTTCGACGATACAGAATACTCTATTGATGGCTTAAACGAAACATGCAAGTCATCATTGAACTTATCAAGTTCTTCTACCGTTGCCCAATCTCTATTATCACGGTACTTGTAATAGTACTTCTCTGTATAATCATAATTGTCTTGACCGAACAATTTTTTCATCAGTTTATTCCAGAGATAGAAATCAAAGTTAAAATCGGTAGTGTCCTTCGTATTAAAGAAATCTGATGAAGTCATGTAAGCAAAATCCGAAGTATCATCGCCTTCGTCTTCTACATTCACAACGTCATCTGTTATTTCTTCTACCTCTTCTTGCAGCTTAGGACGTTTTACATTCTTATAGAATGTAATAGTATTGCCGTTTAACTTTGGCAATCCAAGCTTGTTTGCTTGCCAATCATAACTGTTTAATGCATCCTCGTGAATGATAAAGGTAAATTCCACCTTACACATTTGCAATTCAAACACTGGCTTTATCTGCTCCAAGAATTCTTGAGTGAAATATCCGCCTTCAACAGACACTTGTTTGTCTATGTTTACTCCACTGTTTATTTTCTTCCTGCTGTTCTTGAACGATTCTATGTGATTCAGTTTAAGACCAGGACATAGTTTTTCAAGATATACTATTATGCTTGGGTATGTAGGAATGATGGCTGATGCTCTATCAGGCAAAGCCAATTGAAGGCTATTGAATTCTTCATTCTCCTTCAATCTGTTTAACTCTTCAATGGATATTTGCAGTCGATTGTTCTTGTCAAAATCATATTCCACCTCCAGTTTGTCCAACAATTGCTTTACCCCAGTAAACTGAGCACGTCTGTCCACAACACTACCATCAACTACAGGATAGTAAGTGAACGTGACATACTCTTTGTTTGCTTTCGTACTGATTCTGGCCTTTACAGATTCATCCAACTTCTGCCAGTTGGAAATAGATGCAAGGACATAGCCATCTTCAAAATGACAATCATCATAATCTATGTCCAAACTATCAGCTATCTGTTGTTGTAATCCCTCTGTATTATCAGCGAAATCAACTCTGACATGCAGTTTCTCATTGATAATAGTAGTAGCTTCTGGCATGATGGCAATAGGAGCAGTCCTTTGTCTAAGAATCTGTTCCTGAACTTCTGTATGTTTCTGCCATATTTCCTTAAGCAAAGTCTTATCAGCAGTTTTCTTTGCCAGATTCTCTTCTACTACGGCTCTTCGGCTTACAACGACATTGCGGTACTCTTTGTTTATCTTTACTACTTTAACACTGATTGTCTGACCCACGAATGTTTCCAAATCGGCAACTCTTACGATGTCGGTCTGAGAACTAGGCATAAATGCTTCCATTCCGAAGACATCCACAATGGTACCTCCCTTTGTACGACACTTTACGTAGGCTTTTACCGTTTCGTTGTTGTCAAGGGCTTCATTAACCTTGTCCCAGGCTTTTGCAGCTCTTGCTTTCCTATGTGACAGAATCAACTGACCAAGACGATCACTCTTTGATTCTATGTACACATCAACGGCATCACCTACCTTCAAGTCTGGATTATATCTAAATTCGCTTGCCGGTAGAATACCATCATTACGATAGCCTATATTGACTACAACTTCACGTTTGTTTATGGAAATAACAGTGCCAGAGACTACCGTATGTTCGGGAACATCTGTAGTCTCTTCATTTGATTCTTCCACAGATTGTGATGAAGCCGCATTTTCAAAAGCTTCCCAATCAAAGTCATCTAATGGATTTATCTTTGCCATGTTCTTGTTATATTGTAGAATAAAATCTTTTGATGATACAATCTTATACCAAGCAGAAGTGATTTTTACAGTTTCATTCTAAGTTGCATAAGTGTTATCGAAATTTGTTACAATCCTACGGAGGGATAGTCTATATCATAATTATATGATTCATTATATGTTCTTGTTTCTCTAAACGTAATAACAGGAGTGAGTTTTTTTAACACTTCAACATCAACCACAGAAGCTAACGGCATATTATCCATCATTATAGGTTTCAGCCAATTATTATTCCAAAGCATCACTCTTTCCTCGCAAGCTGCCACTTTACATAAACGCATTGAATACGGAGATGTACCATTCTTCTTGTCACGCTGGTATGTAATGTTCTGAAGCCAGAGTTGGTTATATGTGGAGTTGGGTTGGTTACACAACTTACCAAATACCTTATCGCGGATATCCCACTTCTCGTCCTCGTTCTTCAATGATTCAACCAAACGGCTCATGACGCGAAGAGCATAGTGGCTGCAACAAACATTCTCGAGAGCAATCTGGGTACAGACTGCTGCCATGGCACGTACACTTCCTCCTGGGATGTGTCTACTGCGCTTATATGTCTTAAGGTCTGCAAAGATGTTTTTCTTTTCTGCATCCTCCTTTGGATTATCATCAAGATTAACATCTTCCCATTTGCTACTATCGTTTATCTTATCTGTCTTCTCTTGATTAAGCCATTGTTCAATTCGTTTATCGATATCTGAAAGCATAGTCTTTAACGAACCACTATCAGGGTATTGGCGTGCAAACATAAGGATATAGAGCAGGTGTTTCTCAAAACTATCAAAGTCACATCCCTTCTTGTTGAAGATAGGAGTGTTGTAGATGTAAGCCAGCTTGTCAGACTTGACAGCATCTGTCACGATGCTTTCACTAATCTTTGTCTTCTGACTGTTCATTCGGAAATTCAGCCGTTCCAAAACTTGTTGGAGGGTGTATGAGATATCCTCAAGTGCATCTTTATTGCTACAGAAGATACGGTAATCGTCACGATAGCGGATAATCTCGTATGGAGGAAAGGTTTTGCCTTGTTCCTCGTACTCCTTGGCTTTGGCTTGCAATGATTCGTGCAACAGAAGGTCAGAATAGCCAAGGATTATCTCACCCACAAAGTCAAAGATCGCACTACCTTGCGGAATACCAATGTTGCGACCTTGCTGTAAAGCACGAAGGAATTTCTGTATGTTTTGAGCGATTGGGCTTTGGATACCTGTTGCAATGGTTGTGTCTTTGAGAGTGAATGCCCAATCGAAAGTCTGTGGATTGACAGAACCATAGCAGTTGGTGATATCCGTCACAAACATATAACGATATTCCAATGACAATTCAATGGAACGTTGCTCCATACTATTCCACCAATTGTTGATAGTCGTTGCCTTATGGAATGGCTCTTTCTCGTTAGGGATGACTGGAATTGCACAAGATGTGATATGAGGGACATTGAACTTCTCAAACAAATCTTTTATTACTTGCCAATTGCTTTCGCAACAAACCTCTCGCACAAGGAAGTAGTACAGAAAAGGATTGGCTAGGATGATAGGACGAACTGCATAGCGTCCATCCTTGTTGAGCAAGATATCAAGATTAACATCTGAGAGAGAGTCTGGAGAAATGCCATTTTGCAGACATTCCTTATAGGGAGTGGTTCCGACTTTCTCACGGACATACTTCAGAACTTCATCAAACGTAAAGTACTCTGGTAGTTCAAATCCATGATATTGCTCAGATTTCATGAAGAAGTCCATTGCTTCCTCATGATTCAAGGTTAATATATTTCTAGCGGCTTTGTTCATATAGTTGTCATTAGTGATTATTCATCTGTGGAATTGTCAGATTTTGACTACAAAGATAGTCATAAAATCGGAACACAAACAAAAATTCCTAAGAATCTTCGTTTTTTAGCTACATTTTAACAGCTGAGAGCGACTTGCAGGTACAATTTGCTGCAAATCGCTCTAGATTATATGCCTTGTGTGCCTCAATAGGACTGACCTTTCTTTTTGGATGGTGAGCCGAGGCCAAGTTTCTTCGTACCATCCCAATTTGTAAGTTGGTCAGCACAGCCATTGGAGCCACCAAGTGAAGTGTAGGTTTCTGCACTACATGACATATAATCAACGAAAGAGATAAAGTTGTCTATGACAGATGGTTTGTAGGTCACATCCCGTTCTGCAAATAGATGTGTCCAGCTAGTGACGCACTCTACATTGAATTTTGAGCAATCACGCCACGACATACCACTAAGAAAGTTGTTGACGGCTGAGCTAATACCTTCCTTTGTACCAAGGCTCAATTCCATCTTATGTGCAACAGCCATGATGCCGTAGTAGATGGATGCAGCCTCTTTGTCGTTGAAGTTCGTTCTAGTTGAAAGTGCGAATGCTCTGAGGGCTGCACGTCCTTCTGTGATGAAACGATTGAGAATGTTCTGGTATCGGTCTTGTTTCTCTGCAGCAAGTTGAGCTTCGCGCTCTTTGCGCTCCTTTACCTTTCTTGCAGCCTCGTTGTACTCTGGTTCATTCCAAAGGGCATACCACTTTCCCAGGAGGTCCTGGTAAGTTGAACGAAGCGAGTGCAGTTCGCTTTCAGCCTTGTCTGCACGAACGGTTTCAGCATTCTTGGCATTGCGCAATCTCTCTACGGCGTTCTCATCGATGAGTGTCAAGTGGTATTTGAGTCCGTTCACTTCTTCTGTTAGGGTGGTTACTTTAGCGCGAAGTCCTCGGATTTCGACATCCTTTGATGAGATGATTCCTTCCTTGTTCTTCAATTCATTGGAAAGGTTCTTGTTCGTGTCCCATGACATGCGGAATTGTTGTCCCAGGTTTTCAGCAGATGGTTCACTCTTCCATTTCAATCCCGCTGCTTTGATAAAGGCACCGATGGTTTCCGTGACACCAGCATCATACGACTCTTTGAGTTTTGCAGTTTCCTCCTTCTTGTACTTGCCTGGCTGAAAGATCTTGGCGAGGAAGCTAGATTGGACCGATTTCAATTCCTTTTGGGCTTTCTCTTTCTGCTGGGTAGCAATAGACGCTTCTGCTTCAATCTCTGCTTTCAGCTTCTCTGCCTCTGCTATAGCCTGTTTCGCCTGACGTTCAGCTTCCAACACAACCTTGCTCTTGTGTCTGCGTTCCCGTTTCTCTTCTTCGGATAGTTCATGATATGGGATGCCTCTCTCCAAGCCATACTTCTTGCCCACCTCATTATAGTACTTTGTGTGGAGGTCAGAGAGGTACTCGGACTTGTCTTTGGCCGTTTCACCCCATACCTTAGCATACGACACACGCTCTACCACACCTTTTGTTGATTCAGTCTTGATGTAGTTGCTGCGTTCCTCCTTGGGCAAGGCCTTCCACTCTTTCGTTGACAGGATCTTGTCGGGATTGTCATTATTGACATACTGACTACCGATGCGTCCACGCTTCTTAACTTTCTCTACAGGAACGGTCAAGGCATGAGCATGAACACCTGTCTCATCACAATGCACGTCGAAGCCGATGATGTTGTCCTCGCCCCACATACGGCAACAGAACTGATACGTATCCTTTGCCCATTCGTAGATAGCTGGCATCAGTTTGATACTGCTATTGTCTGCGTATGGGTCAGAGGTGTCTATCTGTTGTTCGCCAAAGGCAAGTTTCTTCATCACTTCGTGGTCTCCACCGAAAATGATATTCACCAATCCGTTCGGACTGTTCTGAGCAACCTGGTTGGGATGCTTTGCATCCATGTAAGGTTTGAAGCCCAGTTCATCGTAGCGCTGCTGGAGGCGTTGATGAAGTGGAACAGGATTGGAACCAAGAGGCACGACCTTGCATCCTTTGATGACTTCAAAGTTGAGGTGCTTGCGTGAGAAGTTGTAGTGATTATTCTTCTCCGTCTCCACATTCTTTGACTGGTAGCGTTTCTCGTCCCAGCCTCTGCGCTCTGCCTCGTTGCCCATTTGGGCAGAGAAAGATTTCTTGTCTGCACCAACATGGATAGAGGCGCGTGGTTTATTCGTTTCCATTGAAAACTTTTGTTTAAGGGTTATACATTGATATAATGTCTGTAAGTGGAGAATGCCAGGTCTCGGGCGGTGCCTGAGCATAATAGGAGGACTTTTTAAGTGAGCGGCCATAGCCAGTGAATCTAAAAGTCCCTATTATGTTTAGGACTTTTATAAAAGTCCGTCACACCACGCAGGACGGGACATGTCCATTGTTACAATTTCCGATAGCAGTTTTGACTGGAATGTTCCAGACGACATTGACGGACGTAGTCATTGATCCACTTGGCAGTAGTGCTTACGGGATAGCCATGTTTCATGGACACAGCCCGATAGATCTCCCTGTCAAATGTGTCTGGCAGAGCGGCCAACAGATGCTCCATCTTTCCTTTCTTCGTGACAATCTCGCCCTGCCCATTTGTAGTGACTCTGCTCTGTGGCAGATGGGCATAGCAATAGACTGTATGGTAGATGAGAACATCACCTATCGCCATGGCGATGTCAAAATCATCCCTACTGCATCGTATTACGATTCTTCCACCATCCTTTGGAGTCTGTGCAGAAGGATTGGGCGTTTCGTCCATGAACCTGATAGAGGTCAGTACCATCATAATGCGAAACACAGTGAAGGCCAGACGACGTACCACACTCTGCATATCATGCGAGATGTCATCGACCACCTCTTGATTCATCTGCCTGAAATGCTCATTGAACATCTTGCAGTATTCTTGAGGGATGACAATGCGGTAACTGCCACCACGGAAAAATGACTCGCGACGTTGCTTGTATAGCTTACCCAACTGGAAGAATCTCTCTCGCAAAGTGTAGTTGTCAGAATTGTGGCTGACATTCTCGACAAGGACATCACGGAACTCAGCCTTGAATGGCATGTGATAACAGGTGATACGTGAGAAGGTGCCATCCTCAGCCTGAGGTGTCAAAGTGTAGAGTTGTCCAGGCGTTCCAGAAAGACAGATAGCAAGCATCGGTCTTTCAATGACACGATATTCATCGTCCTTCCTGCGGCTCAGGTCGATAGGTTCATGATGATAGCTCTTGCGGATGATGGTGCTGTAGTCACCATATTCCGATTTAAGAATGGCACTCAGCGTGTCACATTCTGTATCGAATATCAGACCGACACCTCCATTGTTGTCCAATTGCTGTATGACGGATGCAGCACTACTGTTGGTAGGAATGAAGAGTGTGCGACGGTGTGGAGCCTCATTGACATTGGAAGTATCTTTCTCGCCAGACTTGGACTCGCTTTTACTCTCCTTATATTCTTTCATCAGCCGCTCGGAAGCTTCACGCAGTTCGTTATGGATGGGAGCCACTATCTCGCGACAATATTTCAGCGAGCCTTTGCCCATACCGGCATCGGCCATAACAAAGAAGTATAGCATAGGGTGCCAATCATCGTGATTGTACTCACCGACCACATTGTGAAGTGTGGCTGAGATGCAAGTCAACGTGCCCATCAGCATCATGTCTCGGTCATCTTCTGAGATACAGTTGCCCAACACTTCCTTTAGGAAAGGTGGAAGCATGTCGTATATGAAGGCAGGGAAATGTGGAAGGGATTCTTCATCCAAAATCCATTTGGAGTCCACTTCGACAGGCTGGATATTTGGTTTTTTGGATATTTGGTTGCCAGAACCAGAAGTCCAAATATCCAAAGTTCCAACGGATGACTTTTGGATTTCTTTGGGATTGGAAATGTCAATACCAGCATCTTTCGCCATCTGAAAAAATGTGGCAATAGTTACACCATCCCCATGTGCTGCCAGGCATTTGTTGTATTGCTTGTCTGCATCGCTGGTGTTATACTCTGCATTCTGCCGACTGACCCGATGAAAGAATCCTCTTCCTGCTTCTTGGAACTCGCTTGTAAGAGCGAACCCAACTTTCAGCCAGTTGTCATAGCCATTTGTAATATCTATTCCCTTTTGTTCAATAAGAGAAAGGACACGCTCTACCTTGGCTCGGGTGTCTTCGCTTGTATTGGAGTATGCAGACGGTGTATTGCTTGTGTTGCTGTTCTCTGTGTTAGAAGGGACATTCTCCCATTCTTCTGGTGAAAAAGTTTTCATCTTTAACGTTGTTATACTTAGGGTTAATATAAGCTTCCGGGTCATGTGGAATGAAACAGGAGCGAGAAACATCACTGCCAGATTTGTCGGGCTCAGGATAGCCATTTGCTACGAGATAGTTGAATACTGCATTGAAGAAACGGCTATGCTCCCATCCTTTGCGGAATACCTGAATAATCCATTTTAGCCCATCGCCCGAAGGAGAGCGAAAGAGTAGTTCGGTCTCAAAGCAAGGGTCATTGAGCAGTTTTTCATGCAACGAAGGAATGTCAGCCACATGGTCGAAGTCAATACAAAGCAGATTGGATTGCTGCAACAGGCCAGCCTTGTTTCGAGTATGAAAGATACCAGAGAATGTGCAGAAGTCGAAATTCTCAGCTTTGTACTTGCGTGCCTGGTCTTTGCCCGTAATGGAGCGCAACATTTCTGTTTGCTTCTTTGCATACGGGCCAACGATGTAGCGGTAGATGTCAGGAATACCGATGCAGCGCAGTGGCCCCGTGTTGCGGATGGGTTTTCGGAAAAAGGAAAAAGATAGCAGTTCTCCCTCTTTGACTCCGAAAAACTCCTCATAGATAGAAAGGTGGTCACACATGGTTGCGTGTCACCTCCTTTCTGCCTTGGGGATTATTGACTACATACGTACGCGCTTCATCGTAAATGTCATTGACTGACTTGCGAGAGGTCTGCATGAGCCATGCATCAATCTCCGATTTGCGGAAAAGAATGCTCTTGCCATTTTTGTGGAAGGGAATGGTACGGTTGCTCGTCCAACCATAAACGGTCTGTTCGGCAGGATGGTTAGGGAGGTAGTTGCATAGGTCTTGCAGCGAGAACCATGCATCTGCCTCTACATTGTTGTTTGACTGCAGAGCGTCGAACTTTTGTTCAAGCGTCTCCAACTTCTCAAGGATGTTAGCCATCATCTGTGGCATTGCATCGAATGTGGGTACTTCTGTACGCATAAAAAATGTGTGTTCAAGTTGGCTGCAGCTTATGCTACAGTCACTCTCTTTTGCAAGAAAGCGACCGCAAAAGTATCGGAAAAAGGAATGGTGATTTCGGCATGATTCGAGGCATAAAAGGAACATACTTATCATGCCTTTGTCTTCTTTGTATCATACTGATAATCAGCGAAAACAAAAATAACGGTGGTGAAAAATAATTTCGTTATGGCATCGTTATTATTGGTACCATATCCCTAGCATAACGAAAATGACAAACAAAAGGCCAAATATGAAAAAAGCCACTCACACATGAATGTGAATGGCTATGGATGTGAATAACGTAAAAGTTTCTGTATGCTTAGACCTATGGAAGTGGAATACGAACTATTCTTTCTTGGGGTCGATGGGAGTTCCAATCATGTCGTCAGTGAGGGTGATTTGGATGGCATCAGCGGCAGCATCCTTCTTTGCGTCAACTATCTTGGCATAGATTTGAGTTGTTGTTACCTTCTTATGGCCGAGCATCTTGCTGACTGTATAGATGTCCGTACCATTAGTCAACTGCAAGGTAGCATAGGTATGGCGAAAGCAGTGAAAGGTGATGTGCTTGGTGATACCCGAGGCTTCTATCCATCGTTTCACAGGTCGGTTAATCCATGATGGGTCTTGTAGCCCTTCAAAGACAAGTCGGTCTGCATCGCCTCGTTCGCCACACAAGGAATATGCCTGATCAGAAATTGGCATATACTCTACACCCTTGGTTTTCTGTTGGGTAAAATGGAGCTGGTAATGTTCCTTGTCTTTCACAATATCGCGCCACTTTAACTGTTTGATGTCACTATGACGTAATCCTGTCAAGGCAGAAAATAAGGCTGCTCTTTTGAGAATTTCGCTATCACATGGTGTTGCTGCCAGTTGGTTAAGTTCTTCCAGTGTCAGATACTCGCGTTGGCTTTCCTCGTAGTATATGTTCTTAACTTTGGCTGCAAGGTCGATGGTCAAGTAGCCATCGATGAAGGCTTGATGAAGACCTGCCTTGAATATCGAGAAATAGGTCGATGCAGTATTGGCTGATATGGTTCCTGTCTTACTGCCTCCTTGGGGCGCATTGATAAGGTAATCCTTGTAGTCTTCGATGAGATTCAGGTCTATGCTACCAAATAGAAGCGGCTTCCCATCTGTATATAACTTCAGAAGTGCAAGTTCACGATTCCAATTGACTTGAATGGACTTGGAACTGTTCTTGTGACGTTTGTCCTTTAACTCTTCAAAGTACTTGATAAAGTCGCACTTTGACCTTTCGTTTTGTGCTGCTTGTTCTGCCTCCGAGTCTGTGTACAAAGACTGATTGTCGTATTCGTGCTGACGGAGGTCACGTACCTTATCAGCAAAGATACATGCTTCTTGGTCCTTTTGTGAACGGCACAGGATGATTCCATTGGCATCACGCTTGGGTCGATAGTAGGCTTTGCCATCGGCCAATGTCCTACCGGAACTATTCTTATCAAAGATAGGAGTAGTTATAAACCGCCCAAGTGGTTCATGTTTGCGTAAAGGCTTATCCTTGCCAGGCTCAAAGACAGGAAAACTTTCAATGAGCAATGACCATTGCTCTTTGTATTCAGATTTGCGGAGTATTACTTTGAATACCGTGCGCTTCATAGGAGTCTTCATGGTTTGATGGATTTATAGAGTTTGTCGATTTCTGATTTTGGAGCGTACACATAGTTACCTATCTGTCGGGTAGGGATGGAGAATTTGCGGATATGTGCCCATACGGATGAATCATGAATTCTGAACTTCTTTGAGATTTCACCGATGGTATAGCAATTCTCGGGTTCGAGATTGTATGTCTTGGGAATAGGCTTCTTAGCAGCCTTCCGCACTTTCTTCCTCAGTTCGTAACGATCATCCAAATCAGAACGTTTCAGCCTTAGCTGACGTTGGCCGAGATTAACGGACGGAAGTTTCTTTAATCGAATGTCACGATACAATGTACTACGTTCAACGCAGTACATTGCTATTGCCTCTGCTGCTGTTAGATACTCCTTGATGTCTGGAATTTCCTTCGCCATCTGCTCATACTTCTTTTCCTTCTCTTCCTGAGCCTTTTTCCTCTTAGAGGCTACAGCGGAACAGTTGTGAGAACAATACACAGCATCAATGGTGCGAATCTCAAAGATGGTTCCGCATATAGGGCACTTCCTTCGGATATGATAATTTGCCTTTGCCATTTCTTACATATAATAAGGTATATGTCTTTAAGTTTAACTTCGTCAACCTTTAAGTCGCGTGAACGATTTGGTGCAAATTTACGATAAATATCCGAAATCAGAGCCAAATATACAAAGTTTAACTAAAACAAAAATCGGTGCAACTCAATGAGTTACACCGATTCGTTTATTGTTGCTTATTGCTGTTTATCAGCCTTACTTCACTTCCTCAAAATCCGCATCTTGAATATCTTCTTTGTTATTAGAAGAAGAACCTTGATTAGCCTGTTGTCCTGCACCCGGACCAGCCTGAGCGCCACCTTGTGCACCACTCTGAGCATACATTTCAGCGCTGGCAGCCTGGAATGCTGTATTCAGTTCAGCCATGGCAGTATCAATAGCAGCCAAATCCTGTGCTTTATGAGCATCTTTCAGTTTCTGAAGAGCAGCTTCAATCGGAGCTTTCTTATCAGCCGGCAACTTGTCGCCTAATTCCTTCAACTGATTTTCAGTAGAGAAAATCATGGAGTCAGCTTGATTCAATTTGTCAATCTTTTCACGTTCCTTCTTGTCTGCTTCTGCATTAGCTTCAGCTTCGGCTTTCATCTTTTCGATTTCTTCCTTACTCAAACCAGAGGAGGCTTCGATACGGATAGCTTGTTCCTTGCCGGTAGCTTTATCCTTGGCAGATACTTTCAAGATACCGTTGGCATCGATATCGAATGTCACCTCAATCTGAGGAACACCACGACGAGCCGGAGCAATACCAGTCAAATTGAACTGACCGATTGACTTGTTTTGTGCAGCCATCGGACGTTCACCTTGAAGTACGTGGATAGTCACTTCAGTCTGGTTATCGGCAGCTGTAGAGAAGGTCTCACTCTTGCGGGCCGGGATAGTAGTGTTTGCATCAATCAACTTAGTCATTACACCACCCAATGTTTCGATACCCATTGACAACGGAGTAACATCCAGCAATACCACACCTTTGATTTCATCTGTCAAAACAGCACCCTGAACGGCAGCACCTACAGCAACCACTTCGTCAGGATTAACACCCTTGGAAGGAGTCTTACCGAAGAATTTTTCTACCAATTCCTGAACAGCCGGAATACGTGAAGAACCACCAACAAGGATTACCTCATCGATATCAGAGTTGCTCAAGCCTGCATCGCTCATAGCCTTCTTGCAAGGTTCAAGACAAGCCTGAATCAAATTGTGAGCTAAAGCTTCAAATTTAGCACGTGTCAAAGTCTTAACCAAGTGCTTAGGCATACCATCTACGGGCATGATGTATGGCAGATTGATTTCTGTTGAAGTAGAAGAAGACAATTCAATCTTAGCTTTTTCAGCAGCTTCTTTCAGACGTTGCATAGCCATCGGATCTTTTGTCAAATCGGCACCTTCGTCATTCTTGAATTCCTGTACCAACCAGTCAATGATTACCTGGTCGAAGTCATCACCACCCAAGTGAGTATCACCGTTAGTAGAAAGTACTTCGAATACACCACCACCAAACTCAAGGATAGAGATATCGAATGTACCACCACCAAGGTCGAATACAGCAATCTTCATATCTTTGTGAGCCTTATCAAGACCATAAGCCAAAGCAGCAGCTGTCGGTTCGTTCACAATACGTTTCACTTCCAGACCTGCAATCTGACCAGCTTCTTTAGTAGCCTGACGTTGTGAGTCCGAGAAGTATGCCGGAACGGTGATAACGGCTTCTGTAACTTCTTGTCCCAGATAATCCTCAGCAGTTTTCTTCATCTTCTGCAGAATCATAGCTGAAATTTCTTGCGGAGTATAAAGACGTCCGTCAATATCTACACGCGGAGTATTATTGTCACCTTTCACTACTTTATAAGGAACACGAGCAGTTTCCTTCTGTACCTGATCCCAGGTTTCACCCATGAAACGCTTGATAGAGAAAATAGTACGTTGCGGATTAGTGATTGCCTGACGTTTTGCAGGATCACCTACTTTACGTTCGCCACCGTCAACAAATGCAACGATAGACGGAGTGGTACGTTTACCTTCGCTGTTTGCGATTACTACCGGTTCATTACCTTCAAATACTGAAACACATGAATTTGTGGTTCCTAAGTCAATACCAATAATCTTTCCCATAATTATATATCTTTATTTATTTGTTTTCAATTAAACTGATTTCTTGGCGAATGGTTCACGAAGGACTTCTTTTTTCTTTGGTGCACCAACCGCACGTCCTTCATAAAACAAACGGTATGCCAAAAATAAGAATGTGACAAAGGCTGACAAAATGACTGATTTATTTGCTATATGATACTTTTAAATGGATTCATATAAGGCAAGAATGTCAGAACTCCACCAAATAAAATACCTGTCAGCATCCTAGCATAATGCCATAAATGCAATCGGCCTGTTTTCTCGTTTATGAGAAAACAGACCGACCCATATCAATTTGAATGTAGATGGATTATTGTTTCTTCAACACCAACAATTCATTTCCATTTTCACCTAACAAATATACTTTACCATCTTTCATGCTGAAACTTTTTGTTTCATTCAAAGCATTCAGCACGATAGTTTCAGTTTCCATATCAGGACACATCATCATGGTAGTAGCAACATTGTCAAATCTCAAAGAATTGGGTTTTCCGTCTTCCTGCGTTAACGCACCATTTATGGTGTTACAGCCCACATTACCGTAAATGCGGCTTTCATCCAAATTAAAACCGATAAAAGGGGTCACCTCAGCCGTACCTACAATTTTCTTTCCATTCACCAATTCAATAACCCATTCTCCTGAAAGATCAGACAGTGACACTTCCGGAGCCGCCTTCTTTTCCAAAGTCATCAACGGCCGACCATCTTGATTACATAGAGTTATCACGTCGGGCTTGTCAGAAACCGTCTGGAAAGAAGTCACTTTATCCAATACACCCAATACCATCTGCTCAGTCTTCATATCAGGGCACATCATGCGGGTACTTCCTATCTGTCCAAACTTCAATGTACCTGGCTTCAGAGAGTCGGCTTCAAAACTTCCCATCATACGGTTACATCCGCTATTGCCATAAATACGTTTCTGAGCTACATCAAAACCAATGAAAGGCATTCTCTCTGTAGATATCTTCTGTCCATCCACCTCTGTAATATTCCATTCCCCATCCAGAGAAGAAACAGACAACATATTCTTTCCACTACCACAAGATACAATCAATGCTCCGGCACAAACAGCCATCATTTTCAATACTAGTTTTTTCATATTATTTTTTTGTTAAATCTGTTAGTTTAGTGTGCAAAACTAACCATTTTATTTTTCACTATAGCAATTATACACAAAAATTTTATACCTTTGTATCAATTTATATATACTAACACTTAAAGCAATGAAAAGGTTTTTAGCCATTTTAATTGGGGCAACAAGCTGTAGCCTATGCACTTATGCACAAAACGGATATATAGTCACGACTACTTCACAACAAACAAGTATTTCCGTAGAATCTTTGGAAAAACAGTTTATAAACGATCATTTCAAGTATTACAACCTGTGTGACTGGACACCAGGCATGAAATTCATGGTGATGCCGGAACGTAAAGACATCATTATTCCTCCTTTTAAATCGGCGGAAACCAACAAGGAGGTGGATACAGGAGAGTTAAAACATAAGATTTTTGAATATCTGGGTTCGGAAATTACCGAACGGGGCTTTGTACATTTTAACTTTGAATGTGAAGGGCAACAATATTATCACGAACTTAAAAACACCACTCTGGAACAATATTGCCTGAAGCCCAAAGCCGGTATTCCTACCCTTGCCTACCTGGGTGATGTGGACATAGCCAAAGAACTGCTGGAAGGACAAACCCTATATATGCGTACCAATAAAGTACGTATAGATGATCCCAACAGCATATCGGGCTATAAAGAGGTCCCGATTGGTATAAATGAAGAAGTAACAGTAACAGCTGTCGGAGTGGGCAGCCGCGCATACCCTGTAAAAATCGTATTCCAAGACAAGAAAGGAAACACCTACTATCAGCCGGTAGCTATATCAAAGACTAATTGTGGCATGGCAGACAGTGATTTTATTATGGAAAATAAAAATAAATATTTTCCAAATTCATTTAGCTTCAGTAATGCAAATACAAAAAAATCAAAGAATCTGATGAGTAAATATGGGAAAAAACCTGTCTATCTGAAAGCGGAAACGGAATGTCTAGATGAAACAGACACTCCGGTGAGACTTCCCCGATATACACAATTCACCATCAAAAATATAATCTCACAAAACAACTCTCCTTACGTCTTTTTAGAACTGGAAGACATAGATGGAAAGAATTATAAGATAAAAGCTGCATTCACCCATACGAGTGTAGTTGATGTGATTTTACAATCAGACAATTATTTTACGGATCTATTCGGCATAGGCAACTTACGAACCAAGTATCCGAATATCACAGAAGAAGTTTGGAACATGATAAGCCGCGGTAAGGTACGAAAAGGAATGACAACCGACGAATGTCGTCTGGCATTGGGTAATCCCATGCGCATTCATATAGTCACGGGGGGCTATGAAACATGGTCCTACGAAAGAAAAACCTTAGATTTCACCAATAAGAAACTAGACCGTATCCACTAATACCCAAAATATTTTGTTATCTTTGCCCTGTGAACGGTAATGTCTGCCGGGCATTTTATTTTAACAAGAATAAAAAACAGCAAATGGGTAAAGTATTAATTATCGGTGCAGGCGGTGTAGGTACTGTCGTAGCACACAAAGTGGCTCAGAATCCGGATGTATTCACTGACATCATGATCGCCAGCCGTACAAAATCAAAATGTGATGCAATCGTAAAAGCTATCGGCAATCCAGCTATTAAGACTGCACAGGTAGATGCGGACAATGTAGACGAACTGGTAGCCCTGTTTAATAGTTTCAAACCCGAAATCGTCATCAATGTAGCTCTGCCTTATCAAGATCTGACCATCATGGAAGCTTGTCTGAAAGCCGGGGTGAATTATCTGGATACAGCAAACTATGAACCAAAGGATGAAGCTCATTTCGAATACAGCTGGCAATGGGCTTATAAAAAACGTTTTGAAGACGCAGGACTGACAGCGATACTGGGTTGTGGGTTCGACCCGGGAGTAAGTGGCATTTATACAGCCTACGCAGCAAAACATCATTTTGACGAGATGCACTACTTAGATATTGTGGACTGTAATGCCGGCAACCATCACAAAGCGTTCGCTACCAATTTTAATCCTGAAATCAATATCCGCGAAATTACTCAGAACGGACGTTATTATGAAGAAGGCAAATGGGTGACCACCAAGCCATTGGAATACCACAAGGATCTGACTTATCCCAATATCGGTCCTCGTGATTCCTACTTGCTGTATCATGAAGAGCTGGAATCATTAGTTAAGAATTTCCCGACCATCAAACGTGCTCGCTTTTGGATGACTTTCGGTCAGGAATACCTGACTCATCTGCGTGTCATCCAGAATATCGGTATGGCCCGCATTGACGAAATAGATTATAACGGAGTGAAAATTGTTCCGTTACAATTCCTAAAAGCCGTACTCCCCAATCCACAGGATCTAGGAGAAAATTATGAAGGCGAAACTTCTATCGGATGCCGCATCCGAGGCGTAAAGGATGGCAAAGAACGTACTTACTATGTTTACAACAACTGTAGCCATCAAGAAGCTTACAAAGAAACTGGAATGCAGGGAGTAAGCTATACAACTGGAGTTCCAGCCATGATTGGAGCCATGATGTTCCTGCAAGGATTGTGGAAACGTCCGGGAGTATGGAATGTAGAAGAGTTTGATCCCGATCCATTTATGGAACAACTGAACAAACAAGGTTTGCCTTGGCATGAAGTATTCGATGGTGATCTAGAACTTTAAAATAGTGATTAATGGCCCATAATTCATACTTGGGCCACACTAACCATTAATCATTAACCACTAAAAAATGAACATAGGAGATAAAGCCCCGGAAATATTAGGCTTAAACGAAAAAGGAGAAGAAATTCGTTTAAGTAATTACAAAGGAAAAAAGATAGTACTCTATTTTTATCCTAAGGATATGACATCTGGTTGTACTGCCCAGGCATGTAATTTGCGTGATAACTATGCGGAACTGCGCGCTCATGGTTATGAAGTAATCGGTGTCAGTGTGAATGATGCCAAATCGCATCAGAAATTTATTGAAAAGAACGAGCTACCCTTTACTCTTATTGCCGATACCGACAAGAAGTTGGTAGAACAATTCGGAGTATGGGGAGAAAAAAGTATGTACGGACGTAAATATATGGGTACATTCCGTACAACTTTCATCATTAACGAAGAAGGCGTGATTGAACGTATCATCTCTCCCAAAGAGGTGAAAACAAAAGAGCACGCACAACAAATTTTATAAACCAACAGATTTATGGCAAAAAAAGATAACGAAGAAATTCCATTCGCAGCAAGTCCGAGTGCCGGAAATAGTGAAAAACTGAAAGCGCTGCAAGCTGCAATGGATAAGATAGAGAAAACTTTTGGTAAAGGCTCTATCATGAAAATGGGTGATGACAACGTACAGGAAGTGGAAGTGATTCCTACCGGGTCTATCGCCTTGAACGCCGCATTAGGGGTAGGCGGCTATCCCAAAGGTAGAATCATAGAAATTTATGGTCCCGAATCATCCGGTAAGACTACATTGGCTATCCATGCCATTGCTGAAGCTCAGAAGGCAGGCGGCATTGCCGCTTTCATTGATGCCGAGCATGCTTTCGATCGTTTCTATGCGGCCAAACTGGGAGTGGATGTAGATAACTTATGGATATCACAACCCGATAACGGTGAACAGGCACTTGAAATTGCTGAGCAATTGATACGCTCATCCGCCATTGATATCATTGTTATCGACTCTGTCGCGGCATTGACTCCGAAAGCTGAAATTGAAGGAGATATGGGTGATAACAAAGTAGGTTTACAGGCACGTTTGATGTCTCAGGCTTTGCGCAAGCTTACGTCAGCCATCAGCAAGACCAATACAACTTGTATTTTTATCAACCAGTTGCGTGAAAAAATCGGTATCATGTTTGGTAACCCTGAAACAACTACCGGTGGTAATGCTCTGAAATTCTACGCTTCCGTACGGTTGGATATCCGTCGCTCCACTCAACTGAAAGATGGTGAAGAAGTAATCGGCAACCAGACTAAAGTAAAAGTGGTGAAAAACAAAGTGGCACCTCCTTTCCGTAAAGCCGAATTCGATATCATGTTTGGTGAAGGGATCTCAAGAGCTGGTGAAATCATTGATTTAGGTGCTGATTTAGGCATTATCAAGAAAAGCGGTTCATGGTACAGCTACAACGAAACCAAACTGGGACAAGGACGTGACGCCTCCAAACAAGTGATTCAGGACAACCCCGAACTGGCGGAAGAACTGGAAGGTCTGATTTTCGCAGCACTGAAAGAACAAGAATAGGGACATTCATTAAATATTACAAAATCAGCCAACTAATTCATACACAAAGTATTGCGAATTAGTTGGCTTTTTTGTA
>PPYE01129961.1_pt1 | contig 59291 bp, 42 predicted proteins | sample 1559881 | NCBI WGS metagenome assembly PPYE01 (sample SAMN08240022, study PRJNA423297) | Human gut metagenome, whole genome shotgun sequencing project.
GGTTGAGCATAAGTCAGCGAAAACGCCCCTAAGCGAGCAAGGTGACGTGAAAGAGGAGGGAAGCGTACTTCGGTACGCGACCAACGATTGAACGTCAGATTGCCGCTTAGGGGCGTTTGCAGCGTCGAGCAGTTACGGCGTTTGGTAAAACGCCGTAACCTAAACCGCCTGTGCCAGCTTCTCGGCTCGCTCGGCGGCGGCGAGCGCCTCGATGACGGTACCGAGCTGATCGCCCAGAAGGACGCCGTTGTAGGTAGAGTTGAAGCCGATACGGTGATCGGTCACGCGGTCCTGGGGCTGGTTGTAAGTACGGATCTTCTCGGAACGGTTACCGTGGCCGATCTGGCTTTGGCGCTCGGCACCGAGCTCGGCCTGCTGCTTCTCGAGTTCCATCTCGTACAGACGGGCACGCAGCATCTGCATGCAGACCTCGCGGTTCTGGATCTGGGAACGTTGCTCCTGCGACTGCACCACGGTGTTGGTGGGCAGGTGGGTGATGCGCACGGCGGAGTAGGTGGTGTTAACGCACTGACCGCCAGGGCCGGAGGCGCAGTAGGTGTCGATGCGCAGGTCGGACTGGTTGATCTGGACGTCGATTTCCTCGGCCTCGGGAAGCACGGCGACGGTAGCCGTTGAAGTCTGGATGCGGCCCTGGGACTCGGTCTTAGGGACGCGCTGGACACGGTGCACGCCGGACTCGTACTTCATAACGGAGTAGACGCGGTCGCCCTCGACCTTGAACTCAATGGACTTAAAGCCGCCGGCCTCGCTGGGGCTGGAATCGAGCACGGTAGTCTTCCAGCCGCGCGACTCGCAAAAGCGCTGATACATCTTGTACAGGTCGCCGGCGAAGATGGCCGCCTCGTCGCCACCGGCGGCGGAGCGGATCTCGACGATGGTGTTCTTGTCGTCGTTGGGGTCGCTCGGAATGAGCATGTACTTGATGTCTTCCTCGAGCTGGGGGAGCTTGGCCTCGTTTTCGGAGATGTCCATCTGGAGCATCTCCTTCTCATCGGCATCGGTGGTATCGTGCAGCATTTCCTTGGCAGCCTCGATGTCATCGAGCGCGCCGATGTACTCGCGCGAGGCAGCGATGAGGTCGGACTGGTGTGCGTACTCCTTGTTGAGACGCGTGAACTCCTTGATGTCGGAGGCGACGGCCGGGTCGGAAAGCTTCTTCTCGAGCTCCTCGTAGGCCTTAATGATCTTTTCGAGCTTGTCGCGCATGGCGGGACTCCTTTATGTGCGTGAAGGCGAAAATCGGCAGAGTTGATGGGGCGCGCGGCGCCACTGCGGGGGTAAGCCCAGCTAGAACATGTCGATCTTCAGATACATGCGCATCCCTTCGCGTATGAGGTACATAGTTGCGGTCTAACCCATACATGATAGCGTGCGCAGGCATACCTGCATATAACCCGCACGGAATGCGACAAAGGGTCAGTCTCTTTCCTTGAATACAACTTCATCCGAACGCCTCCCGCATTCATCCGCACATATACGGATAAATTTGGGAATCCGATACCCTGAGGGCCGGATCGGCCGGCCCCGGGAGATCGGAGGACGCCATGTCCGGAAAGGGCGGGAAGGGCGCCGCGAGGGCGGTCCCGAGGACCCACGGCAGGCTCACCGGGTACGAGCGGGACACGGTCCAGAGGATGCTGAAGCGCAGGGTTCGCTCGGCCACTTCCTCGAGAGGTTCAAGGGCGTATCGACCCGCAGGCTCCACAGCTGCCTGATGTGGTTCAGATGGCTGCGCGAGGCCGCACGCGTCGGGGACAGGACGTCGCTCATGCGCGAGCAGCTCGACGACGGGCGCTACGAAAAGATCCGGAAGAAGATGATGGAGCCGGAGTACGAGTTCCATCTGGAGCCGGACGTGCAAACGGCGGGTTAACATAGCCTTTCACCAAAAAGGGCGAGCGGCCGCGCCCTGCGACCACCCGCCCTCAATCAAAGCCCTTCTCGGCCGCCGCAGCTACCGGTTCCGGCGCCGCAGGATAACGCCTGCGGCGATCAGCACCACCGCGCCGCCCGCGATGCCACCCAGGGCCATCGGCGACAAGCTGGTATCGCCCGTATACGGCAGACCCGGCTTCTCCTCCTTCGGCACCGGTGACTTGCTCGGCGGATTGGTGGGCGGCTCCGTCGGCGGGGTGGTCGGCGGCGTGTACGTGTTCTTGAACACCGGCGCCACGGCGCCGTCATAGGTTACCGTCGCCACCAGATGGCCCGCACCGTCGTCCGTCACCGTCACCGTTACCCGGTGCTCGGCCGCGTCGTACGTCACGTTCTTCTGACCGTCGTCCACCTCGGAGATGCTGTAGGCGTACGTTCCGGGCTTGTCGTACGAGATCGCCTCGAAGCCCACCGTGCCGTCCGCCGCGTTCTTTGCGGTCTGCAGCACCTTGCCGTCGGCATCCTTCAGCTGGAAGGAGAACTGCCCTTCCTTCAGGTCCTCGCCGCTCAGCACCTTGGAGGCCCCCAGCTTCACCTCAGTCGCGGCCGGCGCGTAACTGTTGCTGAACGCCACCGCATCCGCAGCCTTGCCGCCCTTGCTGTAGGCAACCTGCGCCTCCAGCGCGTGCGTCTCCGCATTCTCCGTCACCGTCACCGTCGCGGTAAAGACCGTCGTGTCGTAGGTGACGCCGTTCGCCGTCGCCCCTGCCCGCTCGGACACGGTGTAGACGTACGTCCCCACCTTGTCCAGCTGCAGCGGCGCGAAGCCGAACGTGCCGTCGGCGCCGTTCTGCACCGTCTGCACCACGTTACCGTCGGCGTCCTTCAGGTCGAAGAAGAACTCACCCTCGGCCAGGTCGCGGCCGGTCAGAGCCTTCGTTCCGGTAATCGTCGCCGTCGTTGCCGTCGGCGTGTAGGTGTTGGTGAAGGTCAGATCCGCAGCCGTCTTGTTCGCCGTCGCGGTCAGCTGGCCGCTGCCGTCATCGGTCACGTTCACCGTTACGTCCAGCACCGCATCGCTGTAAGTGATGGTGCCATCTTGGCCCGCAACCTCCTTCACCTGGTACGCATGCGAACCAGTTGCGGTGTACGAGATGGCCTTGAAGGTAAACGCTTTACCCACGTTCGTGGTCCGGTCGATCTCCTGCCCGGTGGCCACGTCAATCAGCGCGAATGTGAACTCGCCATCGGCGGGCGTCCGCGTGGTGGCCGGGTCGGCATTCTCAAGCACCTTGGTGCCAGAGATCTGGTAGGAGGTCTGACCCGGCTGGTAGCTGTTCGCAAACGTCATGGTATTGGGGGTGACGCCGTTCTCGGTGCCCTCGCTCGGTTTCACCGTAGAGCTCTCTACCACCAGCTTGCCGTCGTTGTTGTCCTTCACCACGTAGGTCAGGGTGTACGTCTTGCCGGTGTAGGTCACGCCCGGCACGCCCGGCGCGCCGTCCGTCGGCTGCACCTCACGGACCGTGAAGGGAAAGGTGCCCGCATGGTCGAAGGTCAGCTCGTTAAAGTAAACCTTGCCCTTGGCGTCGTTCTTCTGGGTCTGGAGCACCGTACCGTCAGACCCCACCAGCTCGAAGGCGAAGTCTCCCGCCTTTAGCTGATAGCTGCCGTCGTGCACGTCAACGCTCTTGGTGAGGGCGATCGCGCCGGAGTTCGTCGCCTTCGCCTTGTAGGTGTTGGTGAAGGTGGGCTTCGTGGCGTCCGCGCCGTCGTAGGCGACGCTCGCCTGCAGCGTGCCGGCATTGTCCACAACCGTCACCACGGCATGATGCACCGCGTCGTCGTAGGTCACGTAGGCCAGATCACCCTTCCGCTCCACGATAGTGTACTCGTACGTGCCCGGCTTCGCGTAGGAGAAGGCGTCGAAGTTAACACTTCCGTCCGCGCCGTTGGTCGCGGTCCGGACGGGCTTGGCCCCGGCAAGCTGCTCAGCAGTCATTTTGCCCTCGTACACATCGAAGGTGAACTCGCCGTCCTTGGGGACGATCGGCGTGTTGTCGTCCTTCTTCACATAGCTCTTCTGCGCACCGAGGGCCAGACCGGTCGCGGCCGGCTGGTAGGTGTTGGTGAAGGTATCCGAGCCGGATGCGCTCGTCACGATCGCCTTCGCATTCAGTGCTCCGTTCCCGCCATCTGTGACCGTCACCGTATAGGTGAGGGCATGATTGTCATAGACCATGCCCGGCTCCGCGCCCGGCTGCTCCACGATGGTGTAGGTGAAGTCCTTGCTCGCGGCGCCATCCAAGTCGGAGAGCTGGAACTCGCGCGTGAAGCAGACCTTGCCGTTTGCATCGTTCTTCGCGGTGGCGATCACGTTGCCGGCAGCGTCCTTCAGGTCGAAGGTGAACTCGCCGTCCGCAGGCTTCGTCGTGTGATCGAAGCCGTCCGCAACCTTGATGGTCTTGGTCGCCGTCAGCTCCACGGATCCCTTTGCGGTGTAGGTGTTGTTGAAGGTGGGAGCCGTAGCGGTACCGTCATAGGTGACGGTCACCTTCGTCTTGTTGTTGTCGTCCTGGTTCTGCTCTACCTTGACGTGGACCTTGACTTCCTTGGCGTCGTAGGCCACGCCGTCGACGGACTGGCCGGCCTTCTCCTCCTTGAGCGTGTAGTCGTACTCGCCCAGGTTCAGGCCCTTGACGGTCAGCTTGACCTTGCCATTCTTATCGTTGGTGCCGCGAGCGTCCTCATTGCCGTCCTGGTCGTACAAGCCGAAGGTGAACGCATCGGCCGTCAGGTCCTTGCCCGCGAGAACTTTCGTGGCCTCAACGGTGACGTCCGCCGTCGGCTTCGTGTTGGTGAAGGTCGGCACGGCCTTCTCACCGTCGTAGGTGACGGTCGCCTTCAGCTCGCCCTTTTCGTCGGTGACCTTGACGTGGACCTTCACGTCCTTCGCGTCGTAGACGACGGTCGAGTCGGCGCCCTTCACCTCCTTGATGGTGTAGTCGTGGTCGCCCGGCGTAGCGTAGTCGATGGCTGCAAAGGCGACCTTGCCGTCCTTCTCGTTTTGGACAGTCTGGACCACGCTGCCGTCCTTGTCGAGCAGCTGGAACGTGAAGTCACTCCCCGCGAGCTCACCGCCCGTGAAGCGCTTCGTCGCCTTGAGCGTTACCGAGGTCTCCTTCGGGCGGTACGTGTTCGTGATCACCGCAATCTGATCGTCGATCACCTGAGATGTGACGGTGCCATCATCCTTATAGATCTGCTCCATTTTGACGACTGGCTCGGTCAGATTTCCCTTGCCGTCATCCTTCACCGTTACGGTCACTTTGTATTCGGCGCTGGAGTAGCTGACACCGCCCAGCCAACTGGGATCGCTCTTGGCGGGCGTAGTCTCGGCAATGTAGTAGGTGTACTTGCCAAGCTTCTCATACTTAATCTCTCCGAAGCTAAATTCTTCGGCGCTCGTAACGGTCTTCTCGACCTGCTTCATGCCGGCCACGGGCGCTGCCGTGGCACCATCAGGCATCGGCGTTCCATCGGCGGCGCGCAGGCAAAGCTCGAAGCTGTCGGCGCTAGTCCACTCACGGCCGGTGAACTTCTTCTTCGCCTTGATGCCTGTGAGCGTCACCGAAGACTTCACGCTGTAGCTGTTGGTGAACACCAGCTTGTTGTCTTTGGCCACCGTGCCGTCGGAATTCTGCGGGGCAATCCTGCCCGAGATGCTATCGCCTTCTTCAGTCAGATTCTTGTCACCCTGCTTGCGGCCGGTCAGCTTATAGCCCGCGGGCATCTTGTCTGCGCCGGTCAGCTCCTGCACCGCGTACTGGTCACCCTCGGCGAGACCGTACACGCGGATCGTCTGGTCGGCCGTGATGGTCTGCTCGCGGCCGTTCTCGAGGTCGAACATTTTGCCGACCTGCTTCTCGCTTGCGGTCCCCGCGTTCTCAAACACCGCGGCCTTGTACGTCTTCCCCGCCGTCGTGGGCACGGTGAACTTGAAGGTGAACCCCGCGTCCGGTTTTCCCGTCAGGCCCGCTGGCACCATGACCTTCTTCATCACCTCGAGGCTCGCCTCGCGTTCGTTCGCCACGCGCACGCAGGTGGCGCCCGTAAACAGGGCGTTCAGATTCATGTCGCCCAGGTCGGCGCGGGCGCCCTTCGCATTAGTGTCACCAGACACGTCCTGCGTGATGCCCATACGTATCCAGCCCGTCTCGGTCTCCAGGCGGTAAGGTTCGTCCTTCTTGGTGGGCCCATACTGGTAGACACGTCCATTGGCGCCGTACTTAAGATGTACCTCATTCTCGCCGCCCTTGGCGTCATTGTTCCAGGAAAGGTTGCCGTTGCCGTCGAGCGTCCCGTCGGACGTCTGGCGCTGGCCCTTGATCCACGTGAGCGTGTTGTCAATGTCGCCCTCTGCGCCAAACTGGCCCAGGCTCTTCATGAGCGAGCCCACGCCCACGAACGTCGAAACGCCGTCATCAACTGTACCAGCATCGGCGTAGACGCCGTAATCGTCCACAATCACCTTGATGAGCCTGTCATTAAGCAGGAAGCCATTGGGCGCCGAGACCTCCTTCAGGAAGTAGGTACCCTTCACGAGCGGCTCGCTACTGTCGCTCGTAGACGGGAATACGCCCGCCCCTTCGAGCTTGACCGGGTTGGCGACCGACCTCGTCGTCAGGGTGTCGTAGGGGGCCTGGTCGCCATCGAGCACGGCCTTGCCGTTCGCATCCGTAGTCACCTGGGTGGACTTGTAAAGGCCGAACTTCGCCCCGTCAACGGGCTTACCCTCGGTATCGGTCTTCTGCACGAACAGGCGATTCTGGATGTTCGTGACGAGCAGGCGCGTGGCGAACTGCCGCTTGAAGTTCGTGCCGTCTGCGATGTCGTCGCTGTACACGTGGACTGTGTTCTTAGGCGTCGCGTCGCCGATCGAGCTCGCCGTTGTGTGGTAGATGGCCACCGTGTACTCGGCATCCTTGCGGGCATCACCGCTCAGCAGGTAGTGGTACTTGGAGATGTCACCGGGCAGATTTTGAATCTCTACCTGGTACTGGCCGCTTGTGTTGAGCGTGAAGGCGTGCAGGTCCTTCTTCGCCGCCTCGATAGCACCGGTCATGCCCGGCTCCTTGGCGAGGGTGTATCCCGCTCCCGTCGATGGGTCGCCCGACACGGCGTACCAATTGCTCGGATCTTTGATACCTGTGCCTGCGCTTTTGTCGCGCTTGAGCACCACAGCGAACAGTATGCCGGAGTCCAGATTGACGGTCTTGTCGGACTTCGTCAGGTCATTATTTGCCTTGTACACGGTCGACGGCGCGGTGATGGTCTCCTTCGCGGCGGCGAACGCACCGGTCTTCCACACGACGCTGCCCGCGTCCATACCGCCGCGGTTGATGATGACGCCGCCCGCGCCGTTCTCAGCGCTCGCGGGCACGTACTCGAGCTGCATGCTACCACCCGTCGCCGCGAGACTCGAGCGGTATCCCTCGGGTACGCGCGTCTCCTTCAGGAGGTAGTACTTGTTGTTGTCGTGATCCTTGTTGTAGAGATCGTCGAAGTTGATGACGCCGTTGTCCACGTCGTTCGTGAGCGTTAGGTGGCCGGCCTCGTCCGTGGTACCGGAGCCGATGAGCTCGCCCACGGTCTTGAAGTCCTTGTCGGTCTTATAGAGCTTGAACTCGGCACCCTGTACGAACTTGCCGTCCTGGTCGAACTTGATGATGTCGGACTCGGGCACCGTCACGAGGTTGAACTTGAGCTCCATGTTGGAGTCGGTGGCGCCGCGCTCCAGGTAGAAGAACTTGAGGGTGTGGTTGGTGCCGTCGGCGAAGGTGTTGCCGTTGAAGCCCGAAGTGTCCTTATTCGCCTTCTGGTATTTGTTCTTCAGTGCGCCGTCGTTATTACCGTTCACCTTAATGTCGCCCGTACAAAAGTTGATGCTCAGACTCGCGCGGTTGTGAATACCGCCGATATCACCCACGAGGACATCGTCGATGAACACCCAGACGTCATCATCGCCGGCGAACTCGAACACCATGTCGTCGCCCGCGTTCGTCTTGCCGCCAGCAGGCTGCACGAATCGCGTGGACATTGAGAGGCCGAAGTGGTGGTTGACGGGGCGGCCGTCGTTGTAGCGCGAATCACCGGTGTTGTCTGCCTTGATGCCGGTTTGGACGAGCCGGCCGTTTTCCTCTTTGAGCACCTTGTCTGCCGCGTCGAACGGGAAGAACTGACCCTGGTGGGACGAATCGCCCACTTTGTCAATGCCCCAGGTGTCATAGATGTCGAAGGCATTCTTGTCAGCGTTGTAGGCTGCGTAGTTTTTGGAGCTGTCATAGACGTAGTAGCCGTTCTGAACCTTGAGGAGGCCCGTCACGCCAAAATGGGACGTCTTGCCGATCTGGGCAGAGGAATCGAACAGGTAGCAGAGGGACTCGCCGCCCCAGGTTTTGGAAAGCTGCGGATAGCCGTCTAAAAGCGTGTTGTTGACAATGCCGGGCTGCGGGTTCGTGTTGCCCGTCCAATGGTTGAGCGACTCACCACCCTGGCCGTCGTTAAACTGGAACCGGTGGTTTGCGTTGACGCCGCCGTTGCCGGAAACCGACAGATGGTTATCGGGATTCACCCAGTAATCAAACAGGTTGATTGTTGTCCCCGAAGGCGAAATCGTCGTAACCGTGTGGTCCGAAAACGCCGCTTCCGCACGGGTCGGCAGGAAGAAACTCGCCGTCAGCGCGACGGCGAGGGCCAAAACAATCACATATGGCGAGACCGGGCGCAGCCCACGACGACGGCCATAAGACATGACGGACCACCGCTCGCGCGGCCGGTGTTCACCAGGAAGTTCCCTGCTTAGACACCCCCCCCGGTAGCATTATTCACGAGTCGAGACGTCGTCTCTCTGAGCTCCTGCATAATTTCCTCCCCAGTCACACGGCGACCTGCCCGGGTGCTCCCCGGGGGCCGAGGCAGTCTGGCACATGCCCGCAGTCGTTCAAGGAATACCAACCCCAGCATATGTTTCTTAAGATATCTTAGTCTTATTCTATGACAGTTTTTGTCTCATTACCGATGAAATCGGCTCAGTCCCTTTGTCGCATGCTAGAGCGTGTGGAGCAGGGCGATGAGGAAGCGGATGCCTTGGAGGTAGGCGCGACGGGTGATGCGCTCGTTGGTGCCGTGGACGCCGCGGTCGCATTCGTCATCGTCGACCACAAAGGCGGAGAAGCGGATGCACTCGTGGCAAATGCGCTGGTAGTTGGCGGCATCGGTTGCACCAATCACGGTCGAGGGCACGATGCTCATCGGCTCTTGGCCCACCGCAGACGATCCGTTTTCCTCCGTCGGCTTGGGATCACGGAAATAGCGGGCGGCGATGGCGCGGACGGCCTCGAGCCCCGGACCGCCCACGCGCGGGGACGGCGAGGGCTCGGAGCTGCCGGGGCCCAGCTCGACCTCGACTCGGCCGGCGAGCCCAGCGGTGGCAACGGCCTCGCGGCAGCAGGCCACGACATCGGCCACGCTCGTACCCTCGAGCATGCGGAAGTTGATATTGACCCACATATCTTGCGGCATTACGTTGGCACCGGTACTGCCGCCCTCGATTTGCGTGGGCGCACAGGTGGTGGTCACAAGCGGGTACAGCTTTTTGCTGGCAAGGCAGTCGCGCACGATGGCATCCTTGCTGGCAGCAATCTCGTCTGCGGTATAAAGCCCCAGCTCGACGAGCTGCGCGGCAAGCAGATCGGTCACACGCGCCGGCCACTCGATATCGCAAATCGCGGCAATAGCGCGGCTGAGCACTTCGAGCGACGTGCCACCGTAAGGGTTGGAAGAATGCCCGCCCTCGCTCTTCGTCCTGAGCACGATATCGGCATAGCCCTTCTCGGCAAGATCGGCATGCATAAGCCAGCCCTCGCCTGCGCCGTACTCGGCAGCCTCAACGATACGATAGTCGCCCTCGTCAATCAGGTACTCAAGCTCAACGCCGCGCTCCTCGAGCACGCGGCCAATGGCACCCGCGCCGCACTGCGTGGTCTCCTCATCCTGGCCAAAGGCCAGCAGCAGGGTTCGTTCGTGTTGCCAGCCGTGCGCCAGCGCATACTCAACGGCCTCCAGGATGCCTGCGACCTGGTCTTTCATATCGATGGCGCCGCGACCCCAAATATAGGTGTCGTCCACGTGCCCGCTAAAGGGATTGTGCGTCCAGTCGGCCTCGGTACCCGGCACCACGGGGACCACGTCCATGTGGCCCATGAGCATGACGGGTTTGAGGGCGGAGTCGGAACCGCCAAGCGTCACCAACAGCGAATGGCCGACAAGCTCGACCTCGCCCGCCGCAAATACGTGCGGCCAGGCCTGCTGCATATACGCGCGCAGGTCGTCGAAGGGCCGCCAATCCACCGCCTCGGCATCCATGCTCGAAATGGTCGGAAACGACAGCACGCGGCCCAAACGCTCGCACGCGCCGGCCTCGTCTATATCGGCAAAATCGTCCTCATGCGCAAAGAAGCGCCAAACCTCGGCCATGACATCCTTTCGATTGTGACGACAAAGGCCGCCCCACGGGAGCGGCCCTGCAACGTAAGCATTTGCGGTCGGTTATTTGTCCTCGAGATAGCGAGAGAGAAACTCACGAGTGCGCTGGTGTTTGGGGTTGCCGAAGAGCTCGGCCGGCGCGGCATCCTCGAGCACCACGCCCTTGTCCATAAAGACCACGCGGTCGGACACCGTGCGGGCAAAGGCCATCTCGTGCGTGACGACGACCATGGTCATGCCGTCGGCAGCGAGCTTGCGCATGACCTCGAGCACCTCGCCCACGATCTCGGGGTCGAGCGCGGAGGTCGGCTCGTCGAACAGCATGATCTGCGGATTCATACATAGGGCACGAGCGATGGCCACGCGCTGTTTTTGACCACCGGACAGGCGACCAACGGCGGCGTGCGCGAACTTTTCGAGTCCCACGCTCGTCAGATGCTCCATTGCGACCTTCTCGGCCTCGGCCTTGCTCATCTTTTTGAGCGTGACGGGCGCGAGCGTGCAGTTGTCGAGCACATCCATGTTGTTGAACAGGTTAAAGCCCTGGAACACCATGCCGATGTCCTCGCGCAATTTGTTGATGTTGCAGCGCTCGGCCGTGAGGTCCTGGCCGTGGAACCAGATGTGGCCCGCGTCCGGGGTCTCAAGCAGGTTGAGGCAGCGCAGGAAGGTCGATTTGCCCGAACCCGAGGCTCCGATAATGGTGACGACCTCGCCGGGGTTAACGGACAGGTCGATGCCCTTGAGTACCTCGAGCGAGCCGAAGCTCTTGCGCAGGCCCTCGACGCGGATGAGCGGCTCATTGGTCTGTGCGGCGGCCGCGGTGCCGGTAGTGGCGGTATCTGCCATGATGATTCTCCTCGTCTTAAGCCTAGTTAGAGCTGGGCAGCGTGGCCGGAGCCTCGGCGCCGAGCTTTTTGCCAAAGGCCTCGAGCAGGCGGCTCGCCACGAGCGTCAGGATCAGATAGACCACGAGCGCCACGCAGTAGACCTCCATCTGGCGGTAGTACACGCCGGCGACGGTGGTGGTGGCGTACATGAGGTCGAACACGCCGATGACCGAGAGTACCGACGAGTCCTTGATGTTGATGATGAGCTCGTTGGTGAGCGCCGGAATCGCGTTTTTAATGCCCTGCGGAAACACGACCTTGCGCATAGCCTGCCACTGCGACAGACCCAGCGAGCGCGCCGCCTCGGCTTGGCCGGGATCGATGGACTCGATGCCGCCGCGCAGGACCTCCATCATGTAGGCGGTAGAGTTGAGCGAGATGGTGACGAGACCGGCGGTGAAGGTGCTCCAAATCTGGTTGGCCTGGGCGGTCTCGAAGCCCATGCCGCGCAGGACGGTAAAGCCCGCGTAATAGATGAGCAGGCCCTGGACCATCATGGGCGTACCGCGCACGATGGTGGAATAGACGGTCGCAAAGCCGCGGCCGATGCTCTTGAAGAAGCGCACCAGGTCGTTATCCACGCGGTCGAACGTCTGAATACGCAGGAACACAAAGAGCAGCGCCAGGAAGAATGCGATGACAGTGCCGAAGGTGGCAAGCGCGATGGTGATCTCGATACCGCGGATAAAGAAGTCCCCGCTCTCGTAGGTCATGTAGACCAGGCTCGACAAAAAGTCGCTGGGGTTGGAATCCGAGACAATGCTCACCTGTACCAGGTCGATAAATGACATGACGCAGCGGTCCACGAAAAAGATCGCCGCGATGGCGACCACGACGTAGCTGCCCAGGCGTGCGCCACGGCGGCAACGCTCGGAGGCGAACGGCGACGTTTCGCGATAGTCGTTCCAGTGCATGAGCTTGGTGACCAGCGCCGCCGCCGACACGACGAGCCAGGCCCAAAGAATCGCCCAAAGGCAATCTTGGAACACGCCCGTGGGGGCCAAGAAGCTCAGCGGCGTGGGGTTGCGCTGGCTAAACGCCAGGCCGAGCACCGCGATAACGCTCGTGCCCAGGTATACATAACGGTGGTCGGCCTTGATAAAGGAGGCCAGGCGATTAATGGTTTTCATGCTGCCTCCCTATGCCGGCTGACGGTCGAGGCACGCGTCCCACATTTGGTCGCGCTCCTCTTGGCTAATGCCTTTGAGTGTCTTGTCGATGAGCTTAAGCAGCTTGTCCGAGCCCTTGCGGCAACCGACATTTGCCGCGACCTCCTGCTTAAAGCCCTCGCCCTCGGCAAAATGGATCGGCACGATACCCGGGTTTTGGGCCATATAGCCCTTCTCGTTCTCAGTGTTGTAGGTCACGGCGTCGCAGGTGCCCTGCAGCAGGTTCGAAAACACCGTGGGGACCGAATCGACCGGGTTCTTGTGGACAACGCCCGGAATCTCGTCGATGACAGTATCGAGCATGGTGCCCTTTTGGCCGAGTACCGTGGCACCGCTAAAGTCGCTGAGCTTGGTGGCGTTTTGGTAGGGGGAACCCTCTTTTACGAACAGGCCAAAGTAGCCAATGAAATACGGGTCGGAGAAGCCGACCGACTCCTCACGCTCGGGCGTGGCGCTCATACCGGCGATGATGAGGTCAATCTGGCCGTTGTTGAGCGAATCGATAAGGCCCGAGAAGCTCTGCTTGACGGCAACGGGCTCGCCACCGAGGGCCTTGCAGACAATCTTGGCGATCTGCACGTCGTAGCCATCGGCATAGGCGCCCTGCACGTTGTCGATGGGGATAGTGAACTCGCTGGCCTCGGAGACCTGCCAGTTGTACGGAGCGTAGGCCGCCTCCATGCCGATGCGGATCTTGTCCTTGCCGATCACGGAATCGGACAGGTCGTCGCGACCGCCGCCCGTCGTGGGCTGGACCACCTTGAGCGTGGACGGGCGCTGGCAGCCGGCGAGCGCGCCGGCGACGACGGAAGCACTCGCAGCGAGAGCGCTACCCAAAAAGATACGACGGCTGCACACCGGCTGGACATGCGTGCCGCGTTGATGGGGAGAATGCATAATCTGCCTTCCCTGTTGAATCGTATGCTGACGGCTTAACAGGATATACGCCAGCGACCAGCAGCGCAGCACAAGCTCGAAAAATTAATAGACACACGGTAGTCGTTGGGAGCGTCGATGTTTTGGCAATGCCAGCGAGCGCCGCCCAGAGCGAACAAGTTGGCATGAAAAAGGCACGGCATAGACCTTCTGGTCATGCCGTGCCTTTTGAATGACAAATTGTCGCTCTGGGTGGCGCGCAGCGTCGACCGGCCCGCCGTTCGTCAGAACGGCGGAACCTCTAGAGCAGGGTGACGCTAAAGGAACGGATGTCGGTAGCGCCCGGCGTCAGCGTAATGGTGTTGACCTTGTGCTCGAAGACGTCGTCCTCGGTGTCCATCGTGGTGTGACCGGTCCAAGGCTCGAGCGCCACAAACGGGGCGTCGTTGGCGGCAGACCACACGCCGATGTACTTAAAGCCCTCAAAGTCGATCTTGACGCCGTGGCCCGACTTGCGGCCGCGCAGCGTGAGCGTGGAGCCCGGGGTATCGGTGAACATGATGGCGTCGTTATCGAAGCTGCGGTGCGTGATGGGCAGCACGTCCGAGTTATCGGGAGCCTTGTAGCTACCCTCAAACGTCATAAGACCGTCGGGCGTAATGACGGGGGCCTCGTTAGTCCAAGCCTCGGTAAACGCCAACTCGTAATCCTCGAACGCCTCGTCCTCGGCGCCGGGGGCGGGCACGTTAAATGCGGGGTGGCCGCCCACCGAAAACGGCAGGTCCACGTCGCCGGTGTTGGTGACGGCAAAGGTCTGCGTGAGGGTGGCATCGCCGGTCAGGGCATAGGTCATGTTGAGCTTAAAGTGGAATGGGAACGCCTTGAGCGACTCGGGCGTGTCGGTGATCTCGTAGGTGACGGACGAACCGTCCTCCGACACCTCGACGATCTTGTGCTCCACGATACGCGCGATGCCGTGGCGAGCCATCTCGCAGGTGCCGGCTGCAGACGTCGCCGTGTTGTTGCGCAGCGATCCCACGATGGGGAACAAGATGGGCGCATGCTTGCCCCAAAAGGCCGGGTCGCCCTGCCACAGATACTCATTGCCGTTGAGGGCAAGGCTCGTGAGCTGGGCACCCATGGAATCGATGGCCGCGGTGAGGCCGCCGCGCTTGATGGTAGTGACGGTGGACATGCTACTTCCTCCAATGGTAAACAACGGTGTCGAGGGCTATTGTCCCACTCTTGGCGGCGGGACGGGACGGCAGGCGGTTATTGAGTAGCCATAGCGGAATGAGCGGCGAGCGCCTACTGGGTATCCACGTAAAGGTCGAACCCGCCCTGCGGCGTGCTGTCAACCGTATCGGGTGCCTGTGAATTAAAACTCACCGGAACCATGCGCTTTGAGGCACGGTAACGCGTGCCGTCGGTGGCGACGGGCGGCTCATCGACTGTGAGCTCGTAGTCGCCGGGCTTGAGCTCGATGCCGTCACCTTCGGAATTAACGTATTGATACTCGTCAATCGTCTGCCCTTTGAGCGTGCGCCCCACGATGTGGATGAGCATTTGGCTGTCGCCGCGCGCGGTGTCCCATGTCGCGCCGTCCTTGACCTCGACCGACACATGCACCGAGCGCGTGCGGCTGAGCGATTGTTCGACGGACATCTCGACCTTGGCGCCGTCTTTGCGCTGCTGCTCAACGTGACCCCAGACGCTGCCGATTGCCGAGCAGGCGATAACGCCGGCCATAAAGGCGATGAGGATGGGGCCGAGCGGAGAGCGGCGGCCCGCGTCTTCCTCGCGAGCCAGGTCGGGGCGATGCGTGGGCGCAGGCGCCTGGGCACCCTGCGCGGGCACGTCGAGGATGCTAAAGGATGCCGTGCTGTCGGGGTCGATGGTATGGCGCGGCTGCGGGGTCTTTGCCGGCGAGATGGACATGTCGGCTGGCTCGCCGAGCGTGGCCGTGGCATCGGCCTTTGCCTCGTCGGCCTCGGCCTGAGCCCAGGCCTGCTCAAAGGTCAGGGGCTCGACGGGGTCGGAATCGGCATCCGAGTCGGCGGCAGCATCATTGCCGGTCTCAGCCTTGTCGCTCGACACGTCACGCGGCGCGGGCTCGTCCCACCCCTCATCCGGAGCCTCGCCCTCGCTATACCACCACTCATAGTTATCGATATCCATACGGGGCGCCCCCTTGGCCTCGCAAATAAACACTTGCTAGCCTTATACCCCCAGATGACACGGGAGCTCGCATGGAATGTGACAAAGGGGCTGTCCCTTTGTCACATTTTGCGTTTAGCCGTGGGCGATCTTGTTTCTCAGCAAGAAATCGGCCGCCCCTACGATTCTGATGCCGTCGATGTCTGTTGGATGCTCACCATCCCTGACAATCAGGATCTTCTCGTACGAATCAGGGATTTTTCCCAGCGTGTTTAGTTTGAGCGGTCGCAGCTCACGCTCTCTGGTCGCCTCAGCATCGATCCGTTCGGTAACCTGGATATATTTACGGTCCGATCCCTCGCCGATTGCAACAAAGTCGATTTCCCCCGCGCGCAGATGGCCGCAAAACACTTCGTATCCTTCAAAGACAAGCTGGTTGTAGATAACGTTCTCGAGCATCCTTCCGCTATCGCTGCCTCTATATCCGTCAAGATAGCTGCGGATTCCCGTATCGGCTATGTAATATTTACCGCCTGTCTTGAGAAGCTCCCGCCCCTTGACGTCATACCTTTTTACCTTGGTAAACAGGTACGTCTCTTCCAGAGCGTCAATATACGCCGACACCGTCGATGCGTTGGTCTTACCGCCCGCCGATTCGTTGAGCGTCCCTACGATTTTGTTGACCGAGGTTTGATTGGAGATGTTGTCTGCCAGATACGCACAGAGCCGCTCGAGAACACCGCGCTTGGTGATAGCTCCGCGACCTCTACGCGTCGCGCGCAATAGGATATCGCGCGCGACAATCGTCTGATAGAGGCTGCGGATGTAGTCACGGCACGGTTCGCGCCTCGGCTCGTCATGAGCCAGAAACGGCATGCCGCCATAGGTTATGTACTGCTCGAGCACGGTGTTTGAATTAAGGCGATCGCCCGTCTTGGAAACGAGCTCGGCCCTCTCGCCGAGCCCTTCGGCGACGACCGCATCAATCGAGCGAAAATCAAGATACTCGCCAAACGTGAGCGGCTGCATCTTGACCTCGATATACCGGCCCGAGATAAGCGTTGCAAGCTCGCTCGATAGCAAAAAGGCATTGGAGCCCGTGACATAGATATCGCACGGCAAATCGATTCGGAGCGAGTTAACCGCCTTTTCCCAGCCCTCGACATTCTGGAGCTCGTCAAAGAACAGATAGGGGCGATCGACACCGTCAACGCGCTCCCGAACCATGCGATAAAACGTCAGGTAATCTGTAATCCCCGCATACTCTAGAGATTCCATCTTAAAGGTCAGCAAACGCTCGGCCGGCACCCCCTGTTGCGCCAGGTGCTCCCTCATCATGTCCAATAACGTGGATTTGCCGCAACGGCGTATACCCGTCACGATTTTGATGAGGTCGGTATCCTGAAAAGCAATGAGTCGATCAAGATAGCGGCTTCGGCGAACGATGTTCATAGAGTCTCCCTAGCGCCCGGCCAGACGTAACATCTTATAAACTTGCAGATTTTGCAAGTTTATAAGATGTTACCTTAGAAACTTGCAGATTTTGCAAGTTTCCAAGAAATGGGCGTGGATGTGACAAAGGGACTGTCCCTTTGTCACATTGCGAGGGCAGCGCGAATGGAGGGGGTCTCGAGGGCCTCGCGGAGCTAGGGGGCCAGCTGCTCGGGGTGACCCTGCAGATAGCCGTCGAGCTCGGACGAGGCCACGCGGCGCACCTCCGAGATCTCCTCTTGGTTGATATGCAGCTCGCCCAGCTCAACATGGGCTGCGAACACCTCGCACCATTCGCACTCGCAGCGACCGTCGCCGTGGTCCTCGCGGTACACCACGTGACCGAGGTGCTTGAGCTGATCGGGCTCGCGCATGATGCCGAGCTCTTCGTTGATGCGACGCGCCGTGGCGGCCGCGACGTCTTCCCCGGGGAGCGGATGGCCGGCACAGCTATCGGCCAGCACCCCGCCCCACAGGCGCTTGAGCGGACTGCGGCGACAGAGCAGCAGGCACGCGCCTTCGCCCCGGCCCTCGACCAAAAGCGTCAGAAATGCCTGATGCAGGATGCCCTTGCCGGTATGGGCCTCGATGCGGTCGACGGAGCCAAGCGTCTCGCCGGTCGCAGCATCGACCGCCACGACCTCGGCGCCCGCACCGCCCTCATCCCAGCCGGCGCGCAGGATGCGCGCGGCGGCCTCCTCAAGCGCAAACTTGCCCTCGCCCACTGCAACCTTTGTCGTGTGCATACCCATGGGATCTCCTGTCGCCCGCGATGTACCTGAGACCATCTTCGCCTGTATTGCGACTATACAGGCAAGCGCAGCCTGCGACAAAGGGGGTGGGCACCTGACACATTCTGGTAGAGTTGCAGGGACTGAATCCAGCTCATATAACGCAACATGGGAGCAACTGCCTTGACCACCGCAACTTCGTCCACAACAGCATCAACCGCCGCCGCGCTCTCCCCCGCGCGCACCAAGCTCTGCTTGGCGCTGCTCGTGCTGCTGGGATTCTCGCTCGGTTGCTCCGAGTTCGTGGTCATCGGCATCGAAAGTGACCTAGCGACAGAGCTCGGCGTATCGCTTGCCACTGCGGGCCAGCTCATCAGCGTGTTTGCACTTGTCTACGCCATCGCGACGCCGGTGCTCGCGCTCAGCACGGGGCGTTTTCGCCGCTACCAGCTGCTCGTGTGCTATAGCATCGTCTTTGTGCTCGGCAACCTGGTCATGGCGTTGGCGCCCAACTTCCAGGTGCTGTTTATCTCGCGCATTGTCCTGGGCGCCGTCTCGGGTGCGCTGCTCGCCGTGGGCGTGACGTACATCCCCGAGCTGCTGTTCCCGCAGCAAACTTCGCTTGCCATCTCGGTGGTATATGGTGCGTTTTCCGTGGCAATGGTCTTTGTCACTTCGATCGGCAAGTTCGTAGCCGACACGCTCGATTGGCACGTGGCCATGTACGGCACGCTGGCCTTTGCCGTTTTGATCTGCGGAGCGCTCGTGGCGTTTATGCCGCGCGCTGGGCAAACCGACGAGCCTGCCACCTTTCGTGAGCAGGCGGGCCTGCTACGCGAGCCGAGCGTCATCACCGGCATGCTCATCTTTTTGTTTGGCGTGGGCTCGGTCTACGTATTCTACGGCTACGTGACGCCTTATCTTGAGCAGGTGCTGAGTATGGACACCGTTCAGGCGAGTACCACGCTTATGGCCTATGGCGTGTTCTGCCTGATCTCGAACATCCTGGGCGGATGGATCGATGCGCGCTTTGGCATGAAGGCGCTGCTTGTGACGTTTGCGCTGCAGGCTGCGGCGTTACTCGGGCTGTTTGTTGTGGGCGGCACCATGCCGCTCGCACTGGTCTTTGTCTTTAGCTTGGCGCTGCTCATGTACCTGTTCTCGGTGTCATGCATCACGCAATTCATGGACGTGGCACGCCGCCGCCATCCCAAGTCGATGGTACTCGCAAGCTCGGTTGAGCCCATGGCGTTTAACGTCGGTATCTCGTTTGGCACCGCAGTAGGCGGCACCGTGGTAAGCAGCGTTGGCATTGCGTACGTGGGCGCAGTGGGCGCCGCGTTCTCGCTCGTGGCCTGGGCGCTCACGCTGGTGACGATTAGGTTGGCTCGCTGGGAGCGCAAGCGGGCAAGGGCGCAGGCGTGGCTGCGATAATCGAGGCATCACGGCATGGCCGGCGGGTCCTACGCAATCATCAACATCGTGACCATCGTGGGTGCACTGGCGAGCTACGTGCCGCTGACCAACCTCTCGCTCAAGGTGGGCCGCAAGAAGGTCGCGCTGGCCAGCTCCGTCGTCATGGTGTCGTGCCCGCTGGTGCTGTGGCTGGTGCCGGACTTTTCTCCCGTGCTGTACCTGGTCTTTTTGCTCATGGGCGTCTCTCTGGGCGGCGTGGACATGTGCGTCTACACCATAATCCTCGAGTGCTGCAGCTCCAACTCCGTGGGCCGCTACTCCGGCTACTACCACACGGTGAGCATGGCCGCGCAGGTCATCACCCCGATCCTCTCCGGCGTGGTCATGGACATCAGCCCTGCCATGCTCTTTGCCTACATCACGGGCATGGGCGTGCTCATGGGCCTCTCCGCAGCCGGTGCCAAGCACGGCGACGCCATCCTCATTGACGAGGTCGTCCGCCGCGAGGAGGTGGCCGAGGCCGAGTAGGGCGGGTGCCGCCGAGGGCGGGCTGCCGGCGGTCGCGGCTCCGGACAGCGTACATAAAGATGAGCCAGACCCCGAATCCGCCCGATCTGGGGGTCTTTCTCGTCAAAATGTACGCTAAATCCATGAGGGTATATAATGGGACGCACTGCTCAAATGCACGAAGGAAGGGACGATGATGCCTGGTCACGAGAAGCGCGTCTTGTCGCTTGACGGCCTGCGAGGGCTCGGGGCGCTGATAGTGTTCCTGTATCACGTCGACATCATGGTCAAGCCGTTTGGCGCGGGGGGGGTCCAAGCCTCTTCCCTGGCGGCGCGTCGGTTATGGTGTTCTTCATCCTGTCTGGCATAGTGCTGTCTCTTGTTCCCTTTAAGCACATGGGAAACGGCGGGTACGACTGGCTTGGCTATTACCCAAGAAGGGTCGTCCGCCTTTGCGTGCCGCTGTTTGCGGCGATTGCGCTGGCCCTTCCTGCGGGCTACGTGGCCTGGCGCCTGGGGTCCACGTCGCGCTCCGCGCTTGCCGTCGCCTACGACGCGGGCCTTCCCACTGCGGTTCATGACATCCTCATGCAGTTCGACGTGCTGTTCAACGTGTCCGATGGCGTCAACAACCTCTTTGGCGCGCAGCTCGCCCGCGTTGACTCTCCCGTCTGGTCCATGAGCTGGGAGCTCTGGTTTAGCTTGACGCTTCCGCTGGCCATCTGGTGCATATCAAGGATTCGCCGGACGGGTCTGGCGGTTGTTGCGACCTTTATTGCGGTGCTTGTCTCGCACTGGACGGGCTACTTTCCGCTGCGCCTTTGCCTGATGTTCTGGCTTGGCGTCATGGTGGCCCGGCAATTCGACAAAATCAAGGCCGTCAAGCTTTCAATGCTGGCCGAGCTGGCGCTGCTTGTGGCCTCCGTTGGTGTTATCGAGCTCTCGCTCGTGTGGCATCCCGGCGGGGTCCTCGAGGCGTTGGAGTCCACCGCCATGAACGCGGCCTGCCTGGTGGTGGTTGTCGTCGCGATCGCCGACGGGTTCACGCGCCGTGCGCTCTCTGCGGCCCCCATGGTCTTTTTGGGAAAGGTGTCGTACAGTCTCTACCTTACCCACGCCATTGTCATCGGTGCGCTCGCTGCCCTGCTGCCCAGGCTCGGGATTGTCGACCCGCTCGCGATTGCCGCGGTCTCGCTGCCCGCAAGCATGCTCGTCTCCGTTGTGTTCTGGCGCATAATCGAGGTTCCCAGCATGAACCTGTCGCGCTCGCTGGCGTCGTCAGGGCCTAGGGACGCCGTTCGATAATGCGTCGTACTTGGCTTCGTTTGGAGAGAGCTGGTCATGAATAGCCCAAAGCCCGTCCACCGCGTTCTCTTTGTCTGCCACGGGAACATCTAGCAATAGAGTGAAACCGCCTCATAAACAAGGCGGTTTCACTGGTAGGAGTAGCTTTTTACGACGTTTTTACGACTTTGAGCCCCAATGCGATATTGTGCTTCGCTGCAATCTGGTTTGTTATGGTATTGGACGATGCCTGGTTCTTGTACGACATCGCTCGCACGATCGAAGCGATTTCGTATCGCTATCGTCTACATACCTTTGATGCTCAGAATCATGCTGTTACAGCTTCTCTTTTCGGGACGCAGGAGAATAGTGTCTTATAATTGCCATCGCCAGATATGAATTGGGGACGTGATTGCCCCCGACTACGAGGTGGATGCGGGCAACTTGTTCCACCGGAAAGCGGTGAATCATGGAGCTCGATGAATCCAAAGCACAGCTTGACCTGAGCTTTTCCGATGAGATCGAGGGTCGCGAAAGTTTCTATCTCGACTTTCTGCCGAGAGTCGATTCGGCTCTGAGCACAAAGGATGTACTTAACGACTACAACGACGGGGTGGTTCGCGGCAATCTCCTTGAGTTTAAGCTCCGGATTACTGATTTGAATCAAGTTCTTTTTCAGGCGGTCAAATACCTTTCGGCAAGGCGCGTGAAAGGTAAGCCTGTCCCCGCAACTATTCACCTCATCTCTTTGGAAGACGCTATAGATTACGTCTACCGTTCTGAGGACTACCGAGATCATATCGAGGTTGTTTACGTTGGAGGGGCCTCAAAGAATAACTCCGCCTTTTTAGGCGAAAAACCTGACTTTGCGCTTCATTATAGGAACAGTCAATTAGACGCTGAAAGTCTGGTCGAACTCCTCCGCGAAGAACGCTGGATGCGAATCAACATAGATGAGAACTGTATTGTTGGGTGGGCTGAACATTTCTATCGCATATGCCCGAATGCCAGCAAGGGCGACTTTCTTGGTGATGCACAAGGCAAAGTAAAGGTTATCGGAGAGATTCGTAAGCCCAATATTCTTTCTGATTATATTCTTCCGTATGCGGGCGAAACGAATGTGCGCTTCAAATACCTGATGGACCAACTTAATGACTTTCTTCATAAGAAGGATCTGGGCGCATTTTATACACCGCCCGAATTTGCCGAGATTGCCGTGCGCCTGCTCAGGAAGGCAATCGATCGAGTTCCTTCTGGAAATGATTATGTCATTATCGACCGTTGCGCTGGCACAGGAAATCTTGAGCAGTTCCTCACAGATGAAGAACTTTCTCACTGTATTGTTTCGACCTACGAGTATTACGAATATAAAGTATTAGCGGAACGTATTGGTGATAAGGTTCGCCACATTGTGCCTCCTTTCGAATTGCCTGACACTTTTTTTGCAGGCATGGTGAGAGGGTCTGACGCTTTGTCGAAGTCTTTTATCGACAATGAAGTCATTACTCGCTACCTCTCCGATGAGAGCTGTTCCATTATTCTTTTCGAAAATCCACCGTTTGCTGAAACAACTTCGATGGAGCATCAGAAGAAAAGAGCCGGGAAGACTTCTTCTGCGTGGAAGCAATCGTACGTAGTTGGAGAAATGCGAAAGGCAATTAAAGCGTCAGGGAAGATCGCTCCTCAGGCTCTAAATGAGATGAGCAATGCATTCGTTTGGTCTGGCTTTGAGTACTACCTCCGCCAGCCAACGGATAGCTACGTCGTGTTTTCTCCAATAAAGTATTGGAAGAGTCAATTCCTTATCGATCGTGTCCTTGTTGATGGCTTTGCGGTGGATAGGGAAAAGTTTCACGCTCGCAAGCACTCTTGCCTTGTAGTGGCCCTCTGGGCAAACGCTGAAAGCGATATAACTCAATTCTCGGTCCCGGCTTTTGATTTGAGCCGAGATGGGATAACTAGACGCGATAGCTCGCTTGACTTTAAACGCGTTTACAGCAAATTCAGTGACGTATATTACGATCGCCGCAGTTTTCCTGATGACGTTGAAGGAGGAATCCTCGTTCAACACGATGGAACCGAAGCGGGCGATCAGAAGAAGCGTCTCAAACCGAAATATGCCAAGAATATTCTCGGCTATATGGTCGCTGATGGTCAGGGCTTTGAGCAGCCCGACCTGCATTCATGCCTAGTTATCGCAGGGATGTACAACGGAAACGGCTTCTATCTTAGGGCAGACAACTATTTGGAGAAGCTTCCGTTGTTTGCGGCATCGCGTTACATCTCTTACGTTTCTGACTGGACCGAACGTGGCCGAATAATGAAGTCCGCCGATGGTGCCACTCGCTATCAGAACGATATTAATAGCGGGAAACTGGACTCTTGGCTCAAGAAGTGTTTGATTTTTACAACGTGTGAGATAAGAAACCATCTTAGAAGCTTCGTGGGCTCCGATGGCAGGTTTTATAGAAATGAGCTTTGCCTTGATACTACAAATGGAGAGACCGTAGCATCTTTGGATCTTAAAAACTATTCATTTGACGAGCGTGATGCGGAGCTTGTAAGAGCTTGGGACTTGGTTCTCTCTGCTGCGCGAGACACGCAGGGATATGATGACAGCCTGACTTATGGCCTGTATCAAATTGATGTGGAGCTCAACACTCGTTACAAGGACCCGCAAACTAACGAAATGGTTTTCGATTATCCCGAGCTGAATGGTCACATCCGATCTTTGAAGGCTCTTGTTAGGGAGTACTTCGTGTCTGAGCTTGTCCCTGTTTTGTTTAAGTATGAGTTCCTGAAATAGAAATCTGGCCGCGGTACGCAATGATGTTCCGCGGCCAGGTTCTGACAACTAGACGCCTTACTCGGTGATTTCCCCTCATAAATGAGGGGAAATCACTTCAAAAAATGCCGCTTGACCTGCGGTTTTGATTGATATAGACTATTCCTGCCTCGAAAAGATCGATCACCTTTCTTAAGGCTAGGGCGATGAGCCCGAAGCTGTTATGGCGCGGGCCCTTTCGGCCAAGTCCAGTCTTTATCCATAACACCCAGCGAGATGTATACGCATGCCGCGGCGCGCGTATGGCACACGCTGTGCATTACTGGTTCTTCTTTTTGAAGGAGGTGTTTTGGATGCCGAATATTAATCGCGCTCGCGAACTTCTGCTGGAGCAGATGTACGGCCGCATCATGTACCGTCAGGCGCTTAATGCCTACACCCATGTCTACGATGCAGCATTCCACAGCACTAGCGAGGCTGATAAGGCCCTCAAGCTAGAGTTGGCCGAGGAAACGCTCCGCAACCTTTTGCGCATGTATCTTGAGGTCCACGACGGGCCGGACAATTCCATTCATTGCGAGTAGATCAGAGGTGATCTTTTATGAAGAAGCTTAGTCAGTTTCTGGTGTTCGACTGGGACGCATTTGCGAAGGACAAGCGGTTCCTTTGCGTTGGCGGCGGCGAGTGGGTCGACTTTGAGACCAAGACCCACAAGGGTACGAAGATCGAGGTGGTGATAACCACCGACCACACGCCGTACAAGCTCCGCGATGGCGAGGTGGTCAGCAACCGCTTCGAGAAGCTGGCCTTCAAGGTCGCTGCTGACGTCGATATTCCCATCGACCAGTACGTGGAGCCTACGGGCGTGACGGCGAAGGTCTACGGTGACTACCGCAACCTGCTCTCCGTTGAGGCGGGGGGCATCACGGTGCAGCCCAAGAAGCCGTAGCGTGAGGTGATCGCATGCGCTTTTCAAAAGAAGCGCCGGCGATCGTCTATGCGGCCCCCGGCACTAAGACTATCGTGCTGGGGGCCGTTTTGGCTTTCGCCGCCGCGTGCTTTTATCTCTTGGGCGTGTTGGTCGAACGTCTCTTCGCCCCTGTGGCAGAGGACGTGACGGGGGTTCATCTTCTTTCTGGAAACCTCTCCGCGATCGCCCTTGTGACTTTGGCCGTTGGGATGCTTTCCATCGCTGTGGGAGTCGTTTGGCTTCTCCGCCTTCCTGAGCCTGAGAGGCTCAAGGTCCGCATTCGCTCTGGAATCTTCGATTCCCGATACGGTAACCCGCTGCACCTGCGTGAGGGAGAGGTCCTTCCGCATGTGACTTGCGAAGAGACGGGCGAAGGCCGGTTCGAGCTTGCCGTCTCCACCTCCTCTTCGACGGTGGAGGAGATCGCCAAGCTTGCGCCCAGCATCAGCAGCCGCCTCTGCGGCCGCTTCTCGCGCTATGCCGTCGTTCTGTCCGAGGCGGACGAGGCGTGCAACCGGGTGACGTTCCATATCGAGGATGTCACCGTCCATCGCGAGATAGTGGCGGACTCCGTCTCCGAGCTTCAGCCGCCGAGCGCGTACAAGCTTCGCGTGCAGAACGGCACGAGCATCGACCTGCGCACGTCGGGCTCGATGCTCGTAGCGGGGAAGACCAGAAGCGGGAAGACGACGGGCATCATATCCCTCGTTCTTCAGGCATTGCTCGCCGGGCCCGACAGCTACGGGTCGAGGGTGCTCGTCGTTGACCCCAAGAGGGCGGAGCTTTCCCGCCTCCCTCACGTGGCAACGCTTGACGAAGACGGAAACGCCCGTGGCATCCTCGCCGCACTGGGCTCGTTCGCCGAGACCATCACGGAGCGTCAGCGCGTCCTCAACGAGCTTTCGGCCGAGACAGGGGATGTCGTTCACTGGTGGGACGCGGGCTTCCATGTCTCGCTCCTCTTCATCGATGAGTACGTGGCCCTTCGGACCGTCCTCCCAAAGAGGGCGAGCAAGGAGGACCCGGACTACTGCCTCGCGACCTTCGACGGCCTGATCAAGCGCATCGTCACGATGGGCGCGAGCGCGGGCTGCTACGCCATCATCTCGATCGCGGAGGCGTCCGTCGAGGAAGGCGGGCTCCCGTCGATGATCCGGTCTGCTTGCAGCACGCGCGTCCTGTTCAGGCCAACGCTTGACGAGGCGCGTTTGATCTGGGGCTCTGATCGGCTCAAGGACTTCGCCGTCTCCCGGACGTACGGGCCGGGGGACGCATGGTTCAGCAGCACGGACGGGGAGCACGACCGCATCGGCTTCGTGCACTTTCCCGTCATGAGGTTCCCCGTGTATCGCGAACTTGGCCGTCTTCTTGAGCTGTACGTCGACTGATTGATTATCGCGGCACCCGCAGAGCGCAGCGAATGCGGGTGCCGCCTCTCTTTGTTCCATTTGTTTGATTTCCGTTCATATATGCACCTTGGGGGGCTTGTTATCCCAAGGCGCATCCGAAAGGGGCGTTCCAAGTTTCGCCCCGAAACACTGATAAACGAGAAGGGAGGTGGAACCGATGACTGGCTCAGCGCCCAGGAAGACCCGGGCGATGATGTACGAGCAGCAGCTCTGTCATCTGCCCGCCTCAGTGGACGAGATGTACGGGCGCATCGAGGCGCTGGCGCCCAAACGGTACGCGGGCATCGTGCACGACCGCGACATCACGGACGCTGGCCGTCCAGCGGCCGACCACCTGCACGTGATGATGGAGTTCGCGAACCCGCGCTCCGTTCGCAGCGTGGCGAAGTCGCTCGGGGACAAGGCCGAGCGGCTGGAAGCGTGGAAGGCGGGAACGGAGAACGGCTTCTCCTACCTCTGCCACAGGACTGACGGCGCGCGCTCCAAGTACCAGTATGACCCGTCCCTCGTCCGCGCGAACTTCGATTACCCTGCCGCGCTGGCGTCCATCGAGTCGCGCGTCTCCAAGGCGCGCTCGCACAGCAACATCAAGATCCTCCTTGACGATCTGCTTGAGGGGAGAATCGACAGGGAAGGTCTGATATCGCAGCTTTCGGGCTCCGAGTACGCTCGCGCCAAGCGCCAGATAGAGGACGTGTACGCCCGCCGCCTTCAGGTGAGCGCAGCCGAGTGGCGCGCGAAGATGCGAGACGAGGGAAGGCGCGTTCAGACCATCTGGATTTTCGGCCCCGCCGGGACAGGCAAGTCCAGCCTCGCCAAGCAGTACGCGCAGAGCAAGGGCGAGCCCTTCTTCGTCTCCGGGTCGACGCGCGATGTCTTTCAGGGGTATGCCGGGCAGCACACCATTATCTTGGATGAGCTGCGGCCCTCGTCCATACCCTATGCGGACCTTCTTAGGGTTACGGATCCCTATGCTATCGAGCACGAGGTCATGGCCCCCGCCCGCTACGCCGACAAGGCCATCGCGGCAGACCTTATCATCGTCACCACTCCGTACAATCCGATGGAGTTCTACTGCGAGCAGGTGAGAGGGGCCACGGTCGGGCGGCCCAACGACGATATCGACGGCTTCGGGCAGCTCGAAAGACGGCTTTCCCTCGTCGTGGAGATGCAGCAGAAGGAGATATGCCTCTCGGAGTTCAGGGTCGAGCTTGGGACGTATTGGCCCGCCGATGGATCATCCCGGCCGAATCCCTATTCGAGCTTCGCACGTGGATCGTCCGGCTCGGGTGACTCGGCGCACCTCTACGAGGCCCTGCTCGATTCCGGCACCGTCACGGCAGACTAACAATTCGGGCCCCGTGCGATAGAATTCAACTATCGCATTGGGGCTCTTTTCTTCTATGGAAAGGAGCCAAGGGATGGCTACTAGAAAGGACATGAAGGGGCGCATCCTCCGTCGCGGGGAGAGCCAGAGGAAGGACGGCCGCTACTGCTTCAAGTACGTGGACGCAAAAGGCAAGACGCGCAGCGTCTACTCGTGGACCTTGACAACCCATGATTTCACGCCGAAGGGGAAGAGGTCGGGCCCGTGCCTGCGCGAGCTTGAGCAGCGGATCCAGCGGGACCTCTTCGACAACGTTGCCCCCGAGAACATGACCGTTCTCGAGCTCGCCGCCAAGTACACGGAGACCAAGACGGCAGTGAGGCCGACCACGCGAACCGGGTACAAGACGGTGCTCAACTTCCTTACGGGCAACGAGTTCGGCGGCAGGAGGATAAGCGACATCACGACCCTCGACGCGAAGGAATGGCTCATTTCCTTGCAAAGGGATCACGGGAAGCGCTACAGCTCGATCCATACCATACGCGGCGTTCTGCGACCGGCGTTCCAGCTCGCGGAGGAAGATGACCTCATTCGCCGAAACCCGTTCAATTTCGAGCTTGCGACCATTCTTGTGAACGATCAGGTTGCGCGTGAGGCGCTGACCTCCAAGCAGGAGAGGAGGTTCCTCGACTTCGTTAGAGGCGATAGCCACTACTCCCGCTATTACGACGCGTTCTACATCCTGCTGAACACGGGGCTCCGCATCTCCGAGTTCTGCGGGCTCACGGTGGGGGACATCGATTTCGAGCGCGGGAGCGTCTGCGTCAGCAAGCAGCTTCAGCGCTCCAGCGACATGCGTTACTACATCGAGCGGCCGAAGACCAGCAGCGGCGTGCGATACGTTCCGATGTCCGAGGGCGTTGCGGAGTGCTTCAGGAGGGTGGTCGCGAACCGTCCCAAGCCGCCGATGGAGCCCGTGGTGGACGGTGTGAGCGGGTTCCTGTTCCTCGACAAGAACCAGAAGCCCCGTGTGGCGCTTCACTGGGAGAAGTACTTCCAGTATGCCGTGGCGAAGCACAACCGCATCTACAAGGACGAGCTGCCGAAGATCACTCCCCATGTTTGCCGCCATACGTTCTGCTCGAAGATGGCGCGCAAGGGGATGGATCCCGTGAAGCTCAAATACGTTATGGGCCACTCCGACATCGATGTGACCTACAACACGTACACGCACCTTGGGTTTGATGACGTGAAGGCGGATGTGCTCCGGTTCGAGGAAGAGGCAGCATGAGCGAGTGGCGGCAAATCGTAAATCTTGGAGTTTTACGACGTTTTTTACTACGATGAACGAGAGAAATAACCGCTCATATATGAATGGATTTGCCACTTCGGTTTGAGTGGGATAATTGGAACGACGCGATTTACCTGCGAAAACTCTGATATATGAGAGGTTTTGAGAAATGATAAAAATCCTGTTCGTATGCCATGGGAACATCTGCCGCTCGACGATGGCCGAGTCGGTGTTTACCGAGCTCGTGCACCGCGCTGGGCGCGAGGCGGAGTTTGTCATCGATTCCGCTGCGACCTCGACCGAGGAGATCGGCAACCCGCCACACCACGGTACCGTTGCCAAGCTACGCGAGGTTGGGATTCCCGTCGTCGCACATCGCGCGCGTCAGGTGCGTCGCGCGGAGTATGGCGACTGGGACCACATTGTCTATATGGACGACGAGAACGCCCGCGGCCTGTACCGCATCTTTGGCAAGGACCCCGGTGGCAAGATCTCGCGCCTGCTCGATTGGACCGATCGCCCCGGCGACGTGGCCGACCCCTGGTATACCGGCAATTTCGATGCCACCTACCGCGATGTGCTCGCCGGTTGCACCGCTATGCTCGAGCAGCTGTAGGTTTGCGGGCGAACGAACCGCGCAAACCGCGCCATCGGCATACATCGAGCGTGGATTTTCTCCCGCATACAGATTGAGCGTGGATTTTCTCCCACTTTGAACGTTCAGGCGCGCTCTAAACGGGAGAAAATCCACGCTCGGTTACTCGTCGACGATTTCGGCAAGCCAAACGTTCAGCGTATCGACCTCGGGACAGCAGAACTTTGCCGTACCGGGCTCGTTGCCAGGCACGGTTCCGCCATAGCGCAGGATATCGATGTAGGGAAAGCCCACGTGGCAGGCCATGGAGCACATCTTGCCGCGATCGTGGTCGAAGTCAAAAACGTCGCCCGGCTTGTGCCCATGATGGCAGCGGCATGTGCCCAGCTGGTCCACGCAGCTAATGCGAATACGTGGGCGCTTGCCGCGCGGGGCGCCGAGCGGCTTGTCCTCGCCCGCAGGCTTGACGCCGCCCTCGCCAGCATTACTCATGGTCAATCACATCCAGGCAGGCCTCGATGGGAAGGCCGGCCGACTTGTCCTCTTGGTCGGCATTGCGCTCGATAAGCTCAGCCACCACGCGCATGGCATCGGACGTCGCGCGCTGCAGACTCCAGCCTGCCATAACGCGGCCGACGAGCACCGCCGAGAACGTGTCGCCCGTGCCCGGGAAATAGACCGGAATGAGCTCAAAGGGAATCGTGGAGTACTCCCCCGCTACATGGTCGTAACCGATAACCGCGTTCGTGCCATTGACCACGGCACTCGTAATGACCACCGACTTGGCACCCAGCTCGCGCACGGCGTCCACAAGGGCGCGGGCCTCATCGGGCGTGATCTGCTCTGCAATAGGCGTATCGGTGAGCAGACAGGCCTCGGTGTAGTTGGGAACCGCGTAGTCGGCGCACTCGAGCAGGTGCCTCATGAGACCGATCGTGGACTCGGGCACGCCCGCATAGAGCTTGCCGTTGTCGCCCATGATGGGGTCGACAAACACCTTGGTGCCCTTTTGCGCACGGCGGTGGCAAAAGTCCGAGATGATGCGCGTCTCTTCCTCGGTCACGATAAAGCCGGTCGAGATGGCGTCGAACTCAAAGCCGAGCTCCTCCCAGATGGCAAGACTCTGACGCACGTACTCCGTGGTGTCGTGGATGTAGAACTTGGGGTAGTTGAGCGTGTCGGAAACGAGCGCCGTCGGCAGGTTATGGATACGGTAGCCCATGTGCGACAGCACCGGCAGCATGGCGGAAAGCGCGACCTTGCCGTAACCGCACATATCGTTGATCAGCAGCAACTGAGTGTTCTTCATGAGGGTCTCCCTTGTTTCGGGCACAGCGCAGCAGCGCCACAGTGCGACTAAGTGTAGCGCAGGAGGCGTTGTGGGCGGAGGCGAGCGGTACGAAGGGCAAATTGTTGCGGAAAGGTTTCGGAAATGGGGGGCTGTTTGCTCCATAGCGGCCTAGTTGATGCTACTCATATAGCGCCATTTCAAAACTATGCCTATTTACTACGTTTAACCGCCCGCCTCCAACCACAACGAATTTCTCTCCAACAAAACCGCAGGTAGATAGCTTGCGTTTTTTCAGAAACAGCTGTTGTGGTCAGCGATGCTGGATTCATCGTAGTAATTAGGCATAGTTTTTGGCAAGGCCGTTTCGAAAGGCGTCACCGCAGCCCAAAATGATCCGTTATCCTCCGTCCCCAAGGGATCACCCAACAAGAGCGTCCCCAACGACTATCCCAACAAGGGCAACGCCGATGTTTTGGCGAAGTCAGCGAAAACCCGTCAGAGCGAGCAAGGTGCATTGAAACAAGGCGGCATTGACCTTCTGGTCATGCCGCCGCAGTTGAAAGGCAGATTGCCGCTCTGGCGGGTTTGCAGCGTCGAGCCGTTACGCGGTTTGGTAAAACCGCGTAACCACTAGTTTGGTACCTTGACATTGATTTCTCACGCTCCTAAATTGGTTAGGCACAAAACAATTGCACTACCTAACTAAAGAAAGGAGCGACACCATGTGCGATGACCACATCGGCCTCTGCCCCCACACGCCGGGCGGCGACCCCCATGAACCCGCAGATGCGCCCGCGGCACAGTCCCAATCAGACGCGCTCGCCAAGCACATCCTAAACGGACTGGTCTTCTGCGGCCACTTTCTGCACTTTCACGGCGGCGGCGTCTCGGGAAAGGCCCCCATCGTTTGCTTGCTCGCCAAGCAGCCAAACGGCGAGATGTCACAGCAGGAACTGGGCCTGCACTTTGATCTTAAGCCCGGTTCGCTTTCCGAAATTCTCTCCAAGATCGAATGCGCCGGCCTTATCGAGCGCAGCCGCAATCCCAAAGACCGGCGGCAGCTCACCATTCGCCTGACCGAAGCGGGATGGGAAAAGGCCCACGTAGAGCAGGCTGCCCGCCTGCGCTTTAGGGAACAGGCCTTTAGCGCGCTCACCCACGACGAGCGCGAGGACCTCGCCGAAATGCTCGATAAAATCCGCGAAACCTGGGAGGGATTGGATGATTAAAACCCTTATGGGCAGCATCCGCGATTACAAGAAGGTCACGATCGCCACGCCGCTTTTGGTGCTTGGCGAGGTAATCTGCGAGATGATGATCCCGTTTATCACCGCCAACCTGATCGACGCCATCAAAGACGGCGCCACCGTGGCCGAGATTCTCCCCACTTCGGGCGTCCTCGTGCTCATCGCGTTGACATCGCTCGCCTTTGGTGCGGCAGCCGGCATCACCTGTAGTCACGCAAGCTGCGGTTTTGCCAAAAACCTGCGTCAGGATCTGTTCTACAAGATCCAGACGTTCAGCTTTGCGAACATCGACGAGTTCTCGAGCTCCTCGCTCGTCACCCGCCTCACCACCGACATCAACAACGTGCAGCAGGCCTTTATGATGATTATCCGCATCGCCGTGCGTTCGCCGCTGGTGCTGGTCTTCGCCTTCGTCATGGCTTACGCCATGGGCGGCAGCGTCTCGTTTGTCTACCTGGCCATCATCCCACTGCTGGGCTTTGGTCTGTTCTTTATCATCTACAAGGTACGTCCGATCTTTGCCCGCGTGTTCCACAAATACGACGCGCTCAACGAGTCCGTCGAGGAAAACGTCACCGGCATGCGCGTGGTCAAGAGCTATGTGCGCGAAGACTTTGAGAAGGAGAAGTTCGCGACCGCTGCGCGCGACGTCCAGATGGACTTCACCCGTGCCGAGAAGCTCCTTGCCTTTAACAACCCCATGATGAACATCTGCGTCAACGGCGCGTTCGTTGTCATCATCTACCTGGGCTCCAAGCTCATCATCACGAGCCAAGGCACGCTGTTCGACGTGGGCCAGCTGTCCTCGACCTTTACCTACGGCTTCCAGATTCTGATGAGCCTGATGCAGCTGTCGATGATTTTTGTCATGGTGACCATGGCCGACGAATCGGCGCACCGTATTACCGAGGTGCTGGCCGCCGAGCCCACGATCGCCGATCCCGCCGAGCCCGTGCACGAGGTGGCCGACGGCTCCATCGACTTCGACCACGTGAGCTTTAAGTATTCCGAGCATGCGAAGCGCCAGGCGCTCGACGACATCGACCTGCACATTAAGAGCGGCGAGACGATCGGCATCATCGGCGGCACCGGCTCGGCCAAGTCCACGTTGGTAAACCTCATCGCCCGCCTATATGACGCCACCGAGGGCACCGTGCGCGTGGGCGGCGTGGACGTGCGCGATTACGACCTGGACGCGCTGCGCCACCAGGTCGCCATGGTGCTGCAGAAAAACGTGCTGTTTAGCGGCACGATCGCCGAGAACCTGCGCTGGGGCGATCCGAACGCCACCGACGAGGAGGTCCGCGAGGCCGCGCACCTGGCCTGCGCCGACGAGTTTGTCGATGGCTTCCCCAAGGGCTACGACACCTGGATTGAGCAGGGCGGTTCCAACGTTTCCGGCGGTCAGAAGCAGCGCCTGTGCATCGCCCGCGCTCTGCTGCGTCGCCCCAGGATCTTGATTCTTGACGACTCCACCAGCGCCGTCGACACCAAGACCGACGCCAAGATTCGCGCAGGACTGGCAAGCTACCTGCCCAACACGACCAAGCTCATCATTGCCCAGCGCATCAGCTCGGTGCAGGATGCAGACCGCATCATCGTCATGGAGGGCGGCCGCATCGCGCAGATCGGCAACCATGACGAGCTGCTCAAGACGAGCGAGATCTACCGCGAGACCTTCACCTCGCAAAACAAGATGTCTGCCGAGGGCGAGGACGCCGGCGACGTTTCCGGCGATACGACCACGGCGGTAGACAACACCGACACGACCGCAACGCAAGCTCAGACCCAGGAAGGAGGCGAGGCACATGAGTAAGGCAACGACCGCCGAGCGCGCGCTCAACCGCAAGGGCGGCACCCTGCCGCGCCTCATCAAGACGCTCTTTGGCTTCTATCCCGTGCTTTTGCCCCTCGTCGTTGCCGGCGTGGTGCTCTGCGCCATCATCAACGCCATCGGCCCGATGTTCCTTCAAAGTGCTCTGCAGATTATTAGCGAATCGTGGCAGTCGGGTGATTGGGAAGCCGCGCGCCCGCAGATCCTACAGCTCGTCACGACGCTCGCCTGCATCTACGGCGTCGGCGTCCTGTCCTCGCTCTTCTGGAACCGCGCCATGGCCATCATCACGCAGGGCTCGCTCGAGAAGCTGCGCGAGATGATGTTCAACCGTATGCAGGACCTGCCGATCCGCTACTTCGACACACATCAGCGCGGCGACATCATGAGCCACTACACCAACGATATCGACACGCTGCGCCAGATGATCAGCCAGTCGCTGCCCAACCTGCTTTTGACGGTCATCATCATCTGCGCGGTGCTCTTTATCATGCTGTACTACAGCGTGTGGATGTGCCTGGTCATTGTGGCCGGCGTGGCGTTTATGACCTTTATGACCAAGCTGCTCGGCTCCAACTCCGCGCGCTTCTTTATTGCGCAGCAGACCGAGCTCGGCGTGGTCGAGGGTCATATCGAGGAGGTCATGAACGGCCAGAAAGTCGTCAAGGCGTTCTGCCACGAGTCTGCCGCCGAGGCCGATTTTGACGAGCGCAACGAGAAGCTCTTCGAGGTCTCGCAGAAGGCCAACATGTACGCCAACATCCTCATGCCCATCCTCATGAACCTGGGCAACCTGCTCTACGTGCTGGTCGCACTGGCCGGCGGCATCTTCCTGGCGCTGGGCGTGCCTAATCTGAGCATCTCGGGCATGGGCCTGTCCATTGCCGTTGTGGTGCCGTTCCTTAACATGACCAGGCAGTTCTGCGGCCAGATCGGCCAGATCTCGCAGCAGATCAACGCCGTGGTCATGGGCCTTGCCGGCGCCGACCGTATCTTTGAGCTCATCGATGAGGAGCCCGAGGCCGACGAAGGCTACGTAACCCTTGTCAACGCGCAGGTGAACCCCGAGACCTGGAAGCTCGAGGAAGCCGACCACCACACCGGCATGTGGGCATGGAAGCATCCGCACCGCGCGACCGGCGAGATTGAGTACGTGCCGCTGCGTGGCGACCTGGTCATGGACAACGTCGACTTTGGCTACACGCCCGACCACGAGGTGCTTCACGGCGTGTCCGTATTTGCCAAGCCGGGCCAGAAGGTCGCGTTTGTCGGCGCCACCGGTGCCGGCAAGACGACCATCACCAACCTTATCAACCGTTTCTATGACATCGCCGACGGCAAGATCCGCTACGACGGCATCAACGTCAACAAGATTCGCAAGTCCGATCTGCGCCGTTCGCTGGGCGTGGTACTGCAGGATGTGAACCTGTTCACCGGCACCGTAATGGACAACATCCGCTACGGCAACCTGAGCGCCACCGACGAGGAGTGCATCAAGGCCGCCAAGCTCGCCGGCGCGGACGACTTTATCACCCGCCTGCCCGACGGCTACGACACCATGCTCACCGGCAACGGCGCACAGCTGTCGCAGGGCCAGCGCCAGCTGATCTCGATCGCGCGCGCCGCCGTCGCCGATCCGCCGGCGATGATTCTGGACGAGGCCACGTCGAGCATCGATACCCGCACCGAGGCCATCGTGCAGGCAGGCATGGACAAGCTCATGGAGGGTCGCACGACGTTTGTCATCGCGCACCGTCTCTCCACCGTGCGCAACTCCGATGCGATCATCTGCCTGGACCACGGCCGCATCATCGAGCGCGGCAACCATGACGAGTTGATCGCCAAGCGCGGGTACTACTACCAGCTGTACACGGGTGCGTTTGAGCTGGAGTAGGAACGGTTACTGACGGAGGGTTCCCCGGGGCGTCGGGGTAATTCCTCCGTGCTCAAACATTCTCGCTTCGCTGCGAAACTGCGCGCGGAGGAAATACCCCGCCGCCCCGGGGCACCCTCCTGCGCGCAATCAGCCCGTTGTTTAAAACGGAATAAAGGTTAGTGAGGCCCTGGCCGTTTGGTCAGGGCCTCGTTTTGTTAGTCTTTTTGGGACGGGGCTTTTTAGCTATCCTATGCCAAATACGGCGTCATGCTTCGACGGCACCAGATTGGGTAGCTAAAAAAGCCCCGTCCCAAAAAGACTACCCGCGCCAAATGAGCTACTTGAGGAGTTGGGCCATGGCGTTGACGAATTTTTGCACTTGGAGGGTGGGCTCGAGCGGGTAGTGTAGAAAGACCGGCACCTCGCGGCCGCATAGAAACGGCACGCCCACAAAGGCCGGATGCACCCCCGACCATGCGCCGCAGGTGAGCACCGCGTCGCCCTTTTCCTCGGCTTCGTTAAAGAGCGCAAAGTCGAAGCTATCCACATCGATCACGTCCACGCCGCCATCGGCCAACAGGTCGATGCGCAGGCTGTCCATGGCGTCGTTGCCGTGGCGCAGTACGCGCAGACGCATACCCTCCAGGTCAGCAACCGTGATACGCGTCTTGCGCGCAAGCGGACTCGTGCGCGGCACGTCGATATAAAACGGCACATTGACGATGCGGAGCTTTTGGCATGCGTCGCCCCAGCGTGGGGTCGAAAAACTCGACTGCACCACATCGACTTCGCGACCAAGGCTGCGCATGACGGATTCGCGCGCGGCGTAGAGGTCGCTTACCGGCACGATCTCAAATCGAAGCGACGGTTCCAGATCGTGGATGCCCGACCACATCGACAGCGTTTGGCGCCCCGGGCACATCATCGACACGCCCAGGCGCACGGCACCGCCATCGCCCGCCGCGCGTCGGGCACGGCGCAGCGCGTCCTCGGACTGCCGCATAATCGAGCGCGCATCATCTACCAGCAGCGTGCCCGCCGGCGTCACTTTGACGCCCGAGTGCGAGCGTTCGAACAGCGTGATGCCGAACTCGGCCTCGAAGCCCGACACCCGCTTGACGAGCGCCGGAGTCGACACACGCAATTTTGCCGCCGCACGCGAAAAGCTCCCCAGCTCCGCGGCGGCCGATATGGCCTCAAGTCGTCGATCGTACACGTCAATCTCCTGTTTTCGCGCCCGTAACCACATGGTGCCACAGGGGGGTCGTTTTCGCAGGTTACGCACTCAATTGAGCATAAACTGCATCGCACGGTGTAAACCTGCAGTTAACGCCATTCTAACAAATATGCAATTCACCTGCGCAAATGCAAAGCATACGATAACCTGCGAAAACCACGTGGGTCGATTAATGGGAGCGACTCGCCGGGAGGCACAAGAAGGGAAGTTCCTATGAGCAACTGGCTTAAGCTCGAGGGCGATGTCTGCGCCGTGACCGGCGCACTCGGCGGTATGGGCGTCGAGATTTGCCGCGAGTTCGCCCACAACGGCACCAACGTCGTCCTGCTCGATCTGGACGAGGAAAAGGTCAAGACCGCAGCCGCCGACCTCGCCGCCGAGTTTGGTATCCACGCCGAGGGCTACAAGATGAACGCCACCGACGAGGCCGAGGTTCAGGCCGCCGTCGATGCCACCATCGCCGGCTTCGGCCGTGTCGACGTCCTCGTCAACACCGCCGGCATCCTGCGCTTCGCAGCCATGGAGGACCTGCCGCTCTCCGACTGGAACGAGGTCATCAACGTCAACCTCACCGGCTACTTCATCACCTCGCAGCGCTTTGGTCGCGAGATGATCAAGGCCGGCCAGGGCCGCCTGGTGCATATCTCGACCGTCGCCAGCCACTCCCCCGAGACGTTCTCGGGCGTGTACAGCTCCACCAAGGCCGGCGTTAACATGATGTCCAAGATGCTCGCGGCCGAGTGGGGCCCCTACGGCGTGCGCTCCAACTGCGTCGAGCCCTGCTTCGTTAAGACCCCGATGTCGGCGAGCTTTTACGCCGACCCCGAGGTCGAAAAGAGCCGCAGCCGCCTCATCGCCACGCGCCGCATCGGCGAGGTCAGCGATATCGCCAACGCCGTCATGTTCCTGGCGTCCAAGCGCTCGGACTTTACCACCGGCGACGCCATCAAGGTCGACGGCGGCTTCTCCAACATGATGGACGACCTCACCGCCAAGCCCGGCGGCCGCCGCGCCTATGCCGACAACTACCTTAAGAACAAGGGTGTCGAGCTTTGGTCCGATGAGTCCGGCGTCGCCAAGCCGACTGACCAGTAAACCAACCTGACAGGGAGGCCCGCGGACACGCCCGCTCCTCCCCCGTATCGATTAGAAAGAGTCCAATGGCTTCCACCAACTCCAACAAGGGTCGCGCCGTCGTGCTTTCCGCCGCGTGCGTCACCATGTTCTTCATCAGCTCAATCGCGCTGTATTCCGTCGTGAGCAAGAACTACTCGCCGTCTACCCCGAGTGGTCGAGCGCCCTTACCTGGGCTTTCCCGGTCTTCCAGACCATCATGGCCGTGACGGGCATCTTCGCCGGCCGCATCTCCGATAAGATCGGCCCCCGCAACGTCGTGATCGCCGCCGCCGTGTGCTACGGCGTGGGCTGGTTCATGTCCGGCACCGTCATCGAGCCGTGGCAGTTCTACCTGTGGTTCTCGCTCGTCGCCGCCGTCGGCAACGGCCTGGGCTACAACCCGGCGATCACCACCGGCCAAAAGTGGTTCATCGACAAGAAGGGTCTCGCCTCCGGCATCACCCTGGCCGCTTCGACCGCCGGCCCCGCCGTTTTGTCCCCGGTGCTCGCCTCGCTGCTCATCCCGAGCCTGGGCATCTTTGGCGCCCTCAAGGCACTCGGCGTCATCTTCTTTGTGACGATCGCCGCCTCCGCCCTGTTCCTGAAGGCCCCCGAGGCCGGTTGGCTGCCCGAGGGCTTCGAGACCCCCAAGGGTGGCGCGCACGCCGGCACCTTCGGCGACCTCACCCCGGGCGAGATGGTCAAGACCCCGCGCTTCTGGATCCTCATCGTCACCTTCGCCTTTGCCGCCACCGCCGGCACCCTGCTCGTGGGCAAAGTTGCCTCCATCGCCGCCGTCCAGCTCTTCGCCGACCCCACGAGCGCCGCGGCCGTCGCCCTCGGCGGCGTGGTGGTCTCCGTCAACACCTGCGCCAACCTGGTCGGTCGTCTGTCCTTTGGCCAGATCATCGACAAGCTCGGCGCCTACAAGTCGCTGCTCATCAGCCTTGTCGTCACCATCGTCGCGCTCGTCATCATGTCGATGAGCTTTACACAGAGTATGTTCTTTGTGGCGCTCGCCCTGCTTAGCTTTAGCTTTGGCGCCCTGCTCGTCATCTACCCGCCGCTCACCGGTGGCGCCTTCGGTACCAGCAACATCGGCGTCAACTACGGCATCATGTTCTTGGGCTACGCCGCTTCCACCTGGATCAGCCAGCCCATCACTGCCGTGCTGTATCACGCCGAGGCCGACAGCGCCGCCTACCAGCAGTCCTTCTACAGCGCCATCGTGATCGCCGCCATCGCCGTCGTGCTCACCGTCTACATGATGGTCTCCGACAGCAAGAAGAAGTCCGCCTAGTTTTACCGATGTGACAAAGGGACAGTCCCTTTGTCACATTCACCAGCCACCGGTATTAAGGAGTCGAAATGTCTGAGCTCAACCCCGTCCGCATTGCCGTTATCGGCGCCGGCGCCATGGGCCGCAACCACATCCGCTTTGTCACCGAGGAGCCCGAGGCCGAGCTCGTCGCCATCGCCGACGCCTTTGAGGCGCCCGCGCCACGGCCGAGGCCGCCGGCGTGCCGTTTTACACCGATCCCGCCCAGATGATGGACGAGGTCAAGCCCGAGGCCGTCATCATCGCCACCCCAACGACCTGCATCTGGGCGTTGCCCGCGAGTCTGTGAAGCGCAACATCATGCCGCTGGTCGAAAAGCCGATCTCCAACGACCTCGAGGATGCCCAGGCCTTCGCCGCCGAGGCCGAGACCGCCGGCGTGCCCGCGCTCGTGGGCCAGCACCGTCGCCACAATCCCTTCGTCAACAAGGCCAAGGAGATCATCGAGTCCGGCGAACTGGGCGAGCTCACCGTGTCGAGCTTCCACTACATGATCTATAAGAACGACGAGTACTTCGATGTCGAGTGGCGCCGCAAGAAGGGTGCCGGCCCGATCCTAGTTAACCTGGTTCACGACGTCGACCTGCTCCGCTATCTGCTGGGCGAGCCCGTTGCCGTCCAGGGTATGCAGTCCAGCGCCGCCCGCGGTTTTGAGACTGAGGACTCCGCCGTGGTCAACGTCCGTTTTGCCGATGGCGCGCTCGCAAGCATGACCATCTCCGATGCCACCGCCAGCCCCTGGAACTGGGAGGCCACCGCTCGCGAGGATCCGCAGTACCGTCCCTTCGACGCCGACGCCTACTTTATTGGCGGCACCAAGGGCGCCCTGTCGCTGCCCCGCCTGCACCAGTTCTCCTACGACGGCGCCTCCAACTGGCACAAGCCGCTGCAGATGGAGATTCCGGCCGTCGACCCGGCGCTGCCGCACAAGATGCAGCTCAAGCACTTTGTGAAGGTCGTCCGCCGCGAGGTCGAGCCCGTCGTGACCCCCGCCGACAACGTCAAGACACTCACGCTGCTTAACGCCATCAAGGAGGCCGCCGAGACCGGCCAGCTCGTCGAGCTGTAATGCCTTAAGAGCGGTCACGACAGAAACCCCATGCCGAGCCCCTCGGTCCGCCACAAATAAGCCCCTCTTCTTTGCCCTGCGAGCAGCCTCCTGCCCGCGGGGCATTTTGGTCACCTTGACCCTATCAACCGGGACCCAAAAAGACTACTTGGGTGGAGCGGCGGGTGGTATCCTTGGTAGCTCCGTGCTGCAAACGCATCTTAAACGCAAGGAGTCGCATGGACCTAATCGCTCAGCTTGCCCGCGAGCTCAACCTTAAGGCCGCCAACGTCGAGGCGGCTGTCAAGCTCATCGACGAGGGCAACACCATCCCCTTTATCTCGCGCTACCGCAAGGAGGCCACGGGCGGCATGGATGACGTCGCCCTGCGCGCCCTCGACGAGCGCCTGTCCTACCTGCGCAATCTTGAACAGCGCAAAGAGGACGTCATTCTGCTCATCGACGCCCAGGGCAAGCTCACGCCCGAACTCGAGCAGCAGATTCGCGAGGCCACGCAGCTCCAGCGTGTCGAGGACCTCTACAAGCCCTACCGCAAAAAGCGCATGACTCGCGCACAGAAGGCCCGCGAGGCAGGCCTGGAGCCACTCGCCAACATGATCATCATGCAGGCCTCGGCCAAGGGCAGCGCACTCGACGCCGCCGCGGCATACGTCAACGAGGAGGCCGGCTTCGACACGCCCGAAAAGGCGCTCGCCGGCGCCGCCGACATCGTGGCCGAGACGGTGGCCGAGGACCCCGAGAACGTCGCCGACCTGCGCGCCTTTACGCAAAACACCGCCGACATCGTCGTCGAGGCCACCGACCCCGCGGAGAAAACTCCCTACGAGCCCTACTACAACTTTGACGAGCCGCTACGCCGTATTCCCAACCACCGCGTGCTGGCCATCGACCGCGGTGAGCGCGAGGGCAAGCTCCGCGTGCGCGTGAACGTCGACGGCGCCGCCGCCACGGCACGCCTCAGCAGCCGTTGGCCCCGACGCCAGGGCGTGTTTGCTCCCATCTTCGATGCCGCCATCGCCGACGGCTACAAGCGCCTCATGGCCCCCTCGCTGGAGCGCGAGGCCCGCGCCAAACTCACCGTTCGTGCCCAGGCCGAGGCCATCAACGTCTTTGCCAAGAATCTCGAGGGCCTGCTCTCGGCACGCCCCGTGCGCGGCGCCCGCGTGCTCGCGCTCGATCCGGGCTACCGCACCGGCTGCAAGGTCGCCGTCATGGACGAGACCGGCAAGCTGCTCGACCACGGCGTGGTCTACCCCACCAAGCCGCGCCACGACGTCGCCGGCACCAAGCGCGAGCTCGCCCGCCTCGTCAAGAAGGACGGCGTCAACACCATCGTCATCGGCAACGGCACCGCCAGCCGCGAGACCGAGGAAGTCGTCTCGGAGTTCATTGCCGAGCAGGCGCCTGGGCTGCGATACACCATCGTTAACGAAGCCGGCGCATCGGTGTACTCCGCCTCCGAGCTCGCCAGCCAGGAATATCCCGACCTGGACGTCACCGTGCGTGGCGCCATGAGCCTGGGCCGTCGCCTGCAAGACCCGCTGGCAGAGCTCGTCAAGATTCCGCCCCAGTCTATCGGCGTTGGCCAGTACCAGCACGACCTTGACCAGGCCGAGCTTTCGCGCACCCTGGGCCACGTGGTGGAGGACGTCGTTAACCGCGTGGGCGTCGACGTCAACACCGCGAGCGCGAGCCTGCTGGGATACGTATCGGGCATCACGCCGAGCGTGGCCAAGAACATCGTGGCCTACCGCGAGGAAAACGGCGCCTTTACCGATCGCCGTCAGCTTAAGAAGGTCCCTAAACTGGGACCCAAGGCATACCTCAACGCCGCCGGTTTCCTGCGCATCAGCGGCGGCAAGAACCCGCTCGACGCGACAAGCGTCCACCCCGAAAGCTACGAGGTGGCCACGGCCGTCCTGGAGCGCGCCGGCGTTAAAGCAAGCGAGCTCAGCCGCGGCGGCGTGCCCGACATCGAGCGCCGCCTGGGCAGCATCTCGGCGCTGGCAAGCGACCTGGACTGCGGCACCCTAACGCTCATCGACATCGTTAACGAGCTCAAGAAGCCCGGCCGCGACCCGCGCGACGACGCGCCCGAGGTGGTCTTTAGCCGCTCGGCGCTTTCCATCGACGACCTAGAGCCCGGCATGGAACTCAAGGGCACGGTGCGCAACGTTGTGGACTTTGGCGCCTTCGTCGACGTGGGAGTGCACCAGGACGGCCTCGTGCATATCTCCAAGCTGGCCAACCGCTTTGTCAAGCACCCGAGCGACGTGGTGCGCGTCGGTGACACGGTCAAGGTGTGGGTCGAGAAGGTCGATCGCAACCGCAAGAAGATCTCGCTCACCATGGTACAGGGGAAGTAAACCGCCAAAGTAAGGGTACCCCCTGCAGCGACGTGCAAAATCGCGAGTATTCTGCAATTTCCGCCGTTCCGGATGCCCCTCAGAGACGAAAAAACAAAAAACAGCCCCCGTTTTAGCGTCGTCAGAGCCAAAACGGGGGCCGTTCCATGCTTCGGTTAACTGATAAAGACCTTTACCTTGCTGAATACTCTCAATTTTGCACGGCGCAGGCGGGGGCACCTTTGTCCACGGCAGAATATGGAAGCCAATCACCAACCTACTGGCAAGTTCGTGTCGGCAGCCCCGGCCTTTCCTTTGCCTAGCGCGACCCTCGCGGAGCGCGTGAGCGATAGGGAAAGGAAAGGCCGGGGCGAGCAGCCCGCGGCGTAGTCAGTGTTCGCGTTACGGCAGAATATGGAAGCCCAAAGCGGCGATATCCTTGGCAAAGCCGCGGACAGTATCGAGCGAGACCTCGTACGGATCGCGGCCGATGTTCTTGCGCTTGGCCAGGATGCTGTTGGGCACCGTAATGATCTGGCAACCGCATCCTTCCGCCTGGTAAATATTGACAAGCTCACGCGTGGACGCCCACAGGACCTCGCAGTTGGGCTTGGCGGCGGCCTTCTTGACCGACTCCGTCATAAACGGAATGGGGTCGACGCCGGTGTCGGCGATGCGGCCGGCAAAGAGCGAGATGATGGACGGCGTCTCGGCGTCAACGGCCTCGACCATCTCGTCGACCTGCGTAGGCGTAAAGATGGTAGTGACGTTGACCTTGATGCCATCGGCCGAAAGCTTGCGAACCAGCTCGGCGGTGGACTCGCCCTTGGTAGTCACGCACGGAATCTTGACATAGACGTTCTCGGCCCAGGTAGCGATCTCGCGGGCCTCGACCTCCATGGTCTCGACGTCGTCGGCAAAGACCTCAAACGACACGGACACATCGGTGATGTGGGCCAGGACCTCCTTGGCAAACGCGCGGTAATCCGTCACGCCGCCCTTCTTCATAAGGGACGGGTTGGTCGTGAAACCCTGAACGTTGCCGTTCTCGTACATGTCGAGCATGCCCTCGAGGTTTGCACCGTCAGCGAACACCTTGATTGCCATCTGCCTGATTCCTTTCGTTTGCATATGGGCGCTGGACTGCTAAACACTTTACCTACATTTATCAAGGCGTGAGCTGCGGTTTTTCATCGTCTCGGTGAACGGTATAAACACCTCAGTGTTTGGATTGATAAATCGATTGAGCATGCAAAAGCAAAGAGTCGCAGTTTGGGCAAACGTCAGAATGCGGGATTCATTAGATGAGGCCGAAATGCTGCATCGCTGTGACGGTGCCGTCGTGTACCACATCGTCGGTCACGTAGTCGGCGACCGCTTTGACCTCGGGCATGGCGTTGCCCATGGCCACGGCCGTCTCGACGGCGACGAGCATGCCCAGGTCGTTGCCCGAATCGCCAAAGCCAAAGGTGCATGCGTTGCCAGTGCGGCCCAGATACTCCAGCGCTCGCGCCACGCCCACGCCCTTGTCGATGCCTTTGGGGCTCAGCTCGCGATTCTGGCCACCGGTGTTGCACAGCTCAAACTCGCGATCGATAAAGCCATCATCGTTGGCTACGCGAGCCAAGTCGCACGCGTTAATGCACACCTTGCCTACGAGCAAGCGGCCATCGACGCGCATCTGATCAACGTCATGCACCACACCGGCGCCTAGCAGAAATGACTGTTCGACACCAACTGGCTCAAGTGAATAGGTGGCACCGTTCGTCTCGAACAGCGCCTCGCCGCCCGCCACAGTAATGCGACGCGCGAGTTCCACGATAACGTCCTCGTCAAAGCAATCCTCGTGCACCACGCGGCCCTCGACCTCGAGCGTGGCGCCTGCCATGGCAACGATACCCGCCGGGTTCAGTGCACGCAAGCCATCGGCAATCAGCCACAAGGGGCGACCCGTGCAGATAAATGCCTGGTGACCCGCATTGCGCAGGCGACCAAATGCATCGACAACAGCCTTCGACGGATGGACCGCATTGAAGTCCTTATCGGTCATATCGTCGGGATCGAACGACGTCAGCGTGCCGTCCACGTCAAAAAAGAGCACAGCGGATTCGGAGCACGCATCAATCATATGGGTTCCTTTCGAGAATAAGGGCAAACGAAGCATCCATCATATAATGGAGCGACGCAACCAGAGAGGTCACCCATGGAATTTTACGCAAGCTGCCCCGAAGGCTTTGAGTCAGCACTCGCCGATGAGCTTAAACGCCTCGGGCTTTCGCATGTCCGCCGCCTGAAAGGCCGCGCTACATTTGAGGGCGAGCTCGAAGAAGGCTACCGCGCCTGTCTGTGGTCGCGCCTAGCGAGCCGCGTGTTCGTGGTGCTCGGGCGCTTTGAGGCGCAGAATGCCGATGAACTGTACGACAGCGTTTACGACATCGCCTGGGAGACCATCATCCGACCCGGTGCCACCATCGCCATCACTGCCCGCGGCGTGACCGAGCAGCTGCGCAACACGCGCTTCTCGGCCCTGCGCGCCAAGGACGCATTGTGCGACCGTCTGGCCGAGACCACGGGACGTCGTGCCGACGTCGATGCCGCCGACCCCGATGTTCACCTACTGCTTTCACTGCGCCAGCGCCGCGCGAGCATAAGCCTGGACCTTTCGGGCGACCCGCTGTTCAAGCGCCTGCCGCCCGCGGCGACCCGTGCCGGCGAGGGTTCGCACGTGTTGCGCCCCGACTACGCCGCCCTGGTGCTGGCGCAGGTCGGCTGGACCGCACTGTGCGAGCGCGAGTTGACGGCCGACGATTACGAGAATGAAGCCCTTCCCACGCTAATCGATGCCTCGTGCGCCGGCGGCGGCCTGTTGCTGGAAGCCGTGAACATTCTGGCCAACCGCGCCCCGGGCGCCGCACGCGAGCGCTGGGGCTTTGAGGGTTGGCAGCTGCATGACGCTGCTCTGTGGGAGCAGCTGCGTGCCGAGGCGCGCGAGCGCGAGACGGCGGCACGCGAGCGCCAGGCGCGCATCGTTGCTGTGGATGTTGACCCCGCCGCCCGCAAGACCGCTGAGCGCATGGTTAAGTGTGCCGGCTACAAGCGCTTTGTCGATTTTTGCGCCGCCAAGTCCGCAACCGTACTGGACCACGCGGGCGCCGTCGCCGGTGCCGCCGTGGTCGCGGATACGACCGAGACACCGCTTTCGCTCATGCACGACGCCATGACGCTGGTCGGCGAGCTGCGCCGCGCGCCCGAGCTCGCTTCGGCGCCGGTCGCCGCGCTCACCCGCGACGGATTGTTGGCCCGTGCGCTCCACGCCGAGCCCGAGCGCTCCATCGCCGTCATGCCCAATAACGAGGAGGCGGCTATTGAGGTTTGGCCCTCGCTCGACCACGCCGCCGCAGCGTTTGAGGCTGCGACCAGTGAGGATGCCGAGGAACAGTCCGCGAACGCCGAAGACGAAGCCGCCAACACCCCCATGTCCGAGCCTGCCGCCACGCTCGACCTGGGCGACGGCAAGCCGCTGCCCGTGCTCATCCCCGAGTCGGAGCAGTTCGCCAACCGCCTGCGCAAGAATGCCCGCCTGCGTCGCAAGTGGGCCAAGCGCGAGGGCGTTACCTGCTACCGTGTCTACGACGCCGACCTGCCCGATTACTCCGCCGCCATCGATCTGTACGAGGGCTGCCCGCAGACGCCGGGCCGCTGGCTCGTCATCGCCGAATACGCCGCGCCCAAGACCATCGACCCCGCACTGGCCCAGGCCCGTATGCTCGACATTCTAGCCATCGCGCCGCGCATCCTGGATGTTCCGGCCGAGCACGTGCACGCCAAGGCCCGCATGCGTTCGCGCGGCGGCTCGCAGTACGGCAAGCAGGGCGCCGGCAAGGGCGGCTCGGGCGAGCGTGCCAATATTGCACGCCGTCGCCTGCCGCTCATCGAGGAAGGCGGCCTTACCTTTGCCGTCAACTTTGATGACTACCTGGACGTCGGCATCTTCCTGGATCATCGCGTCACGCGCAACCTGGTGCGCGAGCACGCCAAACAGGCGCGCCGCTTCCTCAACTTGTTCGCCTATACCGGTACCGCCACCTGCTACGCGGCCGACGGCGGCGTCGAGGAGACCGTGACGGTCGACCTCTCGAACACCTACCTGGACTGGGCTGAGCGCAACATGCGCCAGAACGGCTTTGTTGGCCCACAGCATCACTTTGTGCGCGACGACGTGCTCGCCTGGATTCGCGACCAGCGTCAGACGCGCAACCGCTGGGACCTGATCTTTGTCGACCCGCCCACGTTCTCGAACTCGTCCAAGATGGGCCGCCGAACCTGGGATGTCCAGCGTGACCATGTTGAGCTTTTGGCCGGCGTGTCGCGCCTGCTCACGCAGGGTGGCCATGCCATCTTTAGCTGCAACTTGCGCGGCTTCCGTCCCGAGACGCGCAAGCTCGCACGCGCGGGCGTGGTGCTACAGGACATTACGGCACAGACCATCCCCGAGGACTTCGCGCGCAACCAGAAGGTGCACCACTGCTATATCGCGCGCCGCCTGCCCATTGAGGACGCCATGGCCGAGGTCGGCTTTAGCGCCGAGGAGATTGCCGAGCGAACCGAGGAGCTGCGCAACCCCGAAGCCCGCAAACCCCGTGCGGTAGTACCCGCGCACGCGCAGACCGGCAACGGCAAGTCCAACTTTGCCGGCAAACCCTCCCCTGCCGGCAAGTCCAAAAAGAAGAAGTTCTACGCCAGCAAGCCCAAGGGCAAATAACAAAGTTGCGGTGGAATACGGACTGTTTTGCCTGGAATTAGGCAAATTTAGACCGTATTTCACCGCAACTCATATTGGGATGATGGTTGGCGATCTAGCCTTGGGTGACCAGTCGATAGCCGATACCCACGTGTGTTTGGATATAGCGCGGATGCGCGGGGTCGGACTCGATCTTCTTACGCAACGTGCCCATAAAGACACGCAGGCTCGCCAAGTCGCTCTTAGTTGCCGTGCCCCAAATCTCGTGTAGGATAAACTGGTGCGTCAGCACCTTGTCGGCGTTGTGTGCCAGCAGGCACAAGAGCTTGTACTCGATCGGCGTCAGATGCAGCTCCTCGCCATCCATCGTGGCAATGCCGGCATCAAAGTCAATATGCAGCTCACCGGTATCGAACGAGCCCTCGGAGACAACGCCGCCCGTCTGCGCATACGAGAGGCGTCTGAGCGTCGTGCGAATGCGCGCGAGCAGTTCCTCGACCGAAAACGGCTTGGTCAGATAGTCGTCGGCGCCGGCATCGAGCGCGCGGATTTTGTCCGCATCCTCGCTGCGCGCCGAGACCACAATAATCGGCATGCCCGACCATGCGCGCACCGACTCCACCACCTTGACGCCGTCCATATCGGGCAGGCCCAGATCGAGCAGCACAATACTCGGCGCCTGCGATGAGGCGGCGACGATGGCGGCATGGGCGGTCTCCACAGCCATATGACGCAAGCCGTGCGCCTCGAGCGCGGCAACAATAAGATTGCGAACGGCGGGGTCGTCCTCAACGACCAAGATGAGCGGCTTTACGGCAGAGTTCGGCACAGCGCTACTCCTTATCAAACGAAATGTCGGCGGCGGGAAGTTCAATCGTAAAGACCGAACCGTGCGGGTCCGCCGCGGCAACCTCTATGCTACCGCCATGTGCCAACGCAATGGAACGGCAGAGCGAAAGACCCAGGCCAACGCTGCGGTGGCCGTCGGCCAGACCATGGTTGGCGGTATAGAACGACTCGAAGATCCGCTCGCGATCCTCGGGTGCGATGCCCGGACCATCATCGGCCACCGAGCACGCCACGCGTCCATCGTCGACGCTAATCGAAATCATGATATGCGAGCCCGCGGGCGTATAGGTGATGGCGTTGTTCACCAGATTGACCACCAGCTGCACCATCAGGCGTGCATCGACTTTGACGAGCGCCGGCTCATCGCACGCCACCACCTTAAGGTCGTGCTCGCGCACGGCAGGGTTCACGTGGCGCAGCGCCTCCTCGACGATATCGTCCATGAGCTCGAGCGTGGTCGACAGGCGCATACCGCCACCCTCGAGTTTGGTGATGGCGAGCAGATTCTCGACGGTGGCGTTGAGCCACAGCGCATCCGAGCGAATGGATAGAAGCAGGCCGCGGCGCGTCTGGGCATCGAGCACCGCGGTGCCGGTCGAGCCCTGATCGAGCAGCACGTCGGCATTACCCGAAATACTGGTAAGCGGCGTGCGCAGATCGTGCGAGATGGAGCGCAGCAGGTTGGCGCGCAGCTGTTCGTTTTTGGCGAGCACCGCCGCCTCCTCGCGGGCCTCCATGGCGCGGGCGCGGTCGAGCGCCAGCTCGCCTTCGCTCACGATGGCATCGGCAAGTGTCCGCTCCTCGTGCATCAGCACGTCGGGCTCGGCAACGATAGCCAGCACGCCAACCACCGAGGCGGGGTCGCCCGAGCGCACGAAGCCGTCGCCTGTGCGAACCGTCAGGTAGATGCCATAAAACGCCGAGCCGCCATAGGTGGCATCGAGCGGCGTTCCCACATAGACGGACGCCGAGAGCCGCGGCGGCATCTGCGGCGCCAGTTCATGCACCGGCGCGGCATCGCCCACGGCCGTGTACGTCGCGCGCGGCAGCAGGTCATCGTCTTCCGGATCGGCGCTGTACCACACGACCGGACAGCCCGAAAGACGCGCCAGCTGCGTTGCCATGGCATGGACAATCTGCTGCTGATTGGCGCACCGCTGCAGCATGCGGTTGGTCTCGAGCACCATATGCGTGCGGCGGTCGCTGGCAGCGGCCTGCGCCAGGGCACGGCGCAGGGCCAAGGCAATCGAGCTCGACACGAGCGAGACCACAAACATGATGAAGAACATGCCGGGATAGACGCAGTCGATAAACGACAGCGAGCAGCGCGGGTCAACAAACAAGAAGTTGTAGAGTGCCACGGCGACAGCCGAGCTCAGCAAGCAATACAGGCGACTCCAGGTAAAGAATGCACATAGCTGAACGGCGAACACATAGACGATCATGATGCTCGGCGCGAGACCCGGATGGTCGAGCAGCGCGCCCACAATCGTCGCCGTGACCAGCAGCCCCACCGACACGCAGGCGTCATACAGAGGAGTGCGGCGCGTCAGCGTTGTGCGCCGCCACCAAAAGCTATCGGCAATATCGCCGTCCGTACGGACGTCCATCAGCGCCCCGCCCCTCTCTCAAAAACAAAAACCACCACAAAGGGACAGGCACCTTTGTAGTGGTTTCCCTTGTGGTGGTTCCAAGTGTAAAGCCTTCTACGACCGGCGGTCGCTAGACAAACAGCACATGCGCGAGCAGGGCACACACGCACGCCGCTCCAAATACCAGTGCCACGATCGAAATTACGCGATCGGCCATATCCATGTTGGCACGGTTCGTCAAAAACCGATCTTCGGCGGCGTCAGCGCGTGCCTCACGTACCAGCTCGGCAACCACCTCGCGGCCATCAAGCATCCTTGCATCCATGTTTGCCTCCCCGGTCTCAATCTTGTCCATCGAAAACCAACTCCGTGCAACCCGTCGGCGCCTACGGCCGCTCGTTGGGGGCCAGGCGCTGCATCTTGTTCACGGCCTTGAACTTGGTGAACAGCGGCACGTACTCAAAGTTCACGTTGGAGTTCTCCAGGCCATACCAACGCGCAGGCGTGCCGGCGGCGCGGCGGATGATGTACTTGAGCGTGATGGCCGTACGCTCGCGCGGCTCCACATCGCTTTCAGGCGCCAGAAGTTTACGAATCAGGACGAACTTGAACGTACCGATATTGCCCGGATCCTTGTAGACCGAGTAGTCACGCGTCTGCGCCGGCAGCTCGCCGGTGGCGGCCAGATCCTGAACGATCTGGCGCAGGTAGGCATTGACACGCTGGTTGATCTTGTAGCCCAGGTACAGATGCACTCGGAACACGTAGTCGGTGCCGAACGTCTCGACCGAATAGGCAAAGGTATGCGGCTCGTCCATGGTCTCGACATTCACGAACCACCAGGCGCGAGCGCGCTTGGGATGCTTGTCCAAGATCGAGTAGACGATATCGCGGTCGATGTAATCGGTATGGGTGTCCTTGGTCAGGTACACGATGTTGTCGCTCAGGCGCTCATAGCGGTCGTCATCGCGCAGGCGCTTGAGCTGCGGCAGATAGCTGCGCAGCGGCAGCAGCGTAAACTGGCGCCGCTCAACCGCCGTGCCATTGTACCAGCACACCATAACGCCCATGATGAGCATGGCCATCAGAATGGTGAAATAGCCACCGTGGAAAAATTTGGTAAGCGAGCTCACAAAGAAGAAGCCCTCGAGCATGAGGAAGAACGCAACGAAGATATACGGGGCGACCTTAAGGCCGCGATCAACATGCAAATAGAAGAAGAGCAACAGCGTCGTGCACATCATGGTCAGGGTAATCGCCAAGCCGTAGGCGGCCTCCATGTGCGCCGAGCTCTGGAACAGCAGCACCACGATGACGCAGCCCACAAGCATGACGTTGTTGACCATGGGAATATAGAGCTGGCCCTTGGTCTCGGCAGGATAGAAGACCTGCATGTGCGGCATGAGGTCCAGGCGACTGGCCTCGGACACCAGCGAGAATGCGCCGGTGATGAGCGCCTGCGAGGCAATGATGGCCGCGACGGTGGAAAGGCCGACAGCAAAGGGACGCAGGCCCGGGGTGAGCATCTGGTAGAAGGGATTGAGGTCGGCGATACCCATGAGCTCCGGGTTGCCGGCGTTGTTCATGAGCCACGCGCCCTGGCCCATGTAGGACAGCAGCAGGCAGCACTTAACGAACGGCCAGGTGGCGTAGATATTGCCGCGACCCACATGGCCCATGTCGGAATAGAGCGCCTCGGCACCGGTGGTGGCAAGGAAGCAGCTGCCCAAGATCATGATGCCCGCATGGTTGTTGGGGCTCAACAAAAAGCCGATGCCGCGCAGCGGGTTGAGGCACAGCAGCACCGCGGGGTGCTGGAAGACAAAGAACAGACCCGTACCGCCCAGGAACAGAAACCACAGCGTCATGATGGGGCCAAAGGCACGGCCGATCTTGGCCGTGCCGATGCGCTGCACCAAGAAGAGCACAATGATGATGGCAAGCGTGATGGCCACGACGCGGCCCTGGTCGTCACCAAGCACGGCATGGACCGCCGGGATGGTGCGCAGGCCCTCGATAGCCGTGGTAACGGTAACGGCAGGCGTCAGGATGCCGTCGGCGAGGAGCGCCGCCCCGCCCAGCATGGCGGGGATGATAAGCCACTTGCCGCAGCGCTTGACTAGGCTGTACAGGGCAAAGATACCGCCCTCGCCATGGTTATCGGCACGCAGCGAGATCAGCACGTACTTGATGGTCGTCAGCAGCGTGACCGTCCACACGACAAGGGAGAGCGCGCCGAGCACGAACTCCTCCGTGACGCTTCCGATGCCGCCGTTGCCGGCAACGAGCGCCTTGGTTACATACATAGGGCTGGTGCCGATATCGCCGTACACCACGCCCAGCGTGACGAGCATCGCCGAGATGCTCACAGGAATCGCAGCGTGCGAGGCTGCCTCCTTGGCCTTTTGTTCCATAAGCCGGTTTCCTCCCAACTTTAATGTTCGAAGGGATTATAGGTAATCGGCCCATGTTTTAATGCACTGTTTTCCCAGCTAGATAAACATTTATACAGTCTTTAGGCTACCGCGGCGATATGGAATGTGACAAAGGGACTGTCCCTTTGTCACATCTGTTACTTGCCGAGCCAGTTTTTGAACCACCACTCCATAGAGCGGCTCATCTCGGCCATAAAGGGACTCGTGTGCTTGCGGGTATAGATGTCCACGACGCGCTCCCCCACCTCGCGGGCATGCGGGCGAAACATCGCATCCATCTCGGCCACCTGTGCATCCATGGTCGCGGCATCCGCGCGGCAGTAGCGCTCCTCGTGCACCAGGTTCACCACGGAATGCGCAATCGCCGGGCGCTCTTTGCGAGGTGTGCCGATGATGAGCATCGACAGCGGCATAGTATAGGGCGGCAGATCGAGCAGCTCGGCCACTTCCTCGGCATTCTCGACGATATCACCGATGTAGCAGCTCCCCAGCCCCAGGGCCTCGGCGGCAACCACGGCGTTTTGAGCAGCGATCACGGCGTCCTGGGCCGCGATGGCAAAGTCGCCCAAACCCGGCGCGCGGCGGGGCGCCTTGCCCGTGCGCTCGACAAACTCGGGCTCAAAGCAGCCCACGTGCTCAAACAGATCGATCCACTTGGCATAATCGACCACAAATATAAGTGCCCAGGGCGCCTTGGCGATCATGGGCTGGTGGTCGCACAGGTCAGCCAGACGGTCCAGCGTAGCCTGCTCGCGAATGCTCACGATGGAATACATCATCATGGCGCCTGCCGACGGCGCACGGCTCGCCGCATGCAGAATCGCCGACCGCTGCTCGTCGGTCACCGCCACGGGGCAGTCGTCGTCATCACGTGCGAAGGCACGCGTGGAGGAACGGTGCTCCAACGTGTCCAGCACCGCATTGCCCGTCGTCTCGACCGGATAACCGTTCGTATCCACGCCCGTAGCTCCGCCGCAGTACTCGGCACCCGTCATACAAACCTGCTCGCCCATAGCTCTATCCTCGCCAATTCTTTAAGAAGCCTTTACGTTTCCGTGTAATTCCCGTCCATTATCGCGCAGGTCGCCACTACATTGCGCCACACCGCCGCACATGCGCGTTAATATGGCTGGTTGTTGTGCGCAGCCCGCAAATGCAGCGCATATTTAGGTAACAATCGGGTAAACCCCCGCTTTCGTAGGTTTTAAGTTTGTGAGGAGTCTCAGCATGTTCGCTGCCGCCATCTCGCTCGTCGGTCTTGCGGCGACCGTCTACCTTGTTTTGCGCGAGGCCAAGGCCATTCGCGCAAAGTCGGGCACCGTCGCCAAGAGCGCTCTTGGATGGAGCGTCGCCTTCGGCCTGTGCCAGGTCTTTTTGACCATTTGGGGCGCCATTGGCCTCGTCGCCCAAAACGAGCCGCTCGCCTTTGTGATGCTCATCCTGACCAACGCCATCCTCACCGGCTGCGCTTGGGCCAGCATCGCCCGCGACCGCATCGCCCCGCGCGTCTTTGCGTTCGCCGCGCCCGACGCCCCCGCTCCCACCGGCAAGCTCGCCCGTCTGCGCGGCGCCTTTGTGGGCAAGCCACTCGTCGCCGCCGTGCTGTGCCTGCTGCTCGCCGGCGTCTTTGCGCTGCTGGGCATGGAGGTCTCGTCCAACCACGACTTTACCTGGGTCTACCCCCTGTGCATCCTGCTCGAGTGGGCCATCATCACCACGCTCATGGTCGGCCTGTTCTTCCTGTTCCAGCGCCACGGCGCAGCTCCCGCCGTCCTGGCCTTCGCCCTCTTTGTCCTGGGCATTGCCGAGTTTTTCGTCATCACGTTTAAATCCATGCCCATCCAGCCGGGCGACCTTTCGGCCATCTCCACCGCCGCCGCGGTCGCCGGCAACGGCTACACCTTCTCGATCTCGCTGTTCTGCGTGCTGTCCATGGGCTTTACCGCCATCGCCATGCTGCTGTGCGAGTACGCCGGCCTGGTGGCACCGCACTGTCAGAAGGGTGCCACCAACGCCAAGCGCATGCTGCTCACCAACCTGCTCGTAGCGGTGCTGTGCCTGGGCGGCGTGACCGCGCATGTCACGCTCATCGACTACTACAACACTCTCGGCATCACCGTCTACACCTGGCGCCCGCTCGAGAGCTACTGGCGCGAGGGCTACCTGCCTGCCTTTATTAGTGCGGCACAGTCCATCAAGCCGCCCAAACCCGCCGACTATTCTGTCGATGACGCCAAGGCCACGCTCAAAAAGTATGCCAAGGCCTACGACAAATCCGATGCCGCCAAGAGCGACGAGCGCGCCGCCGCAAAGGAGCAGTTCGACAGCGAGAAGCCCACGGTCATCGCCATCATGAACGAGACCTTCTCGGATCTTTCGATCTACCAGAACATGCGCGCCGGCTACGAGGGTCCGCAGTACTTTAAGAGCCTGTCCAACTGCCTCAGCCGCGGCAAGCTCTACGTGAGCGCCTACGGCGGCGGCACCGCCAATACCGAGTTTGAGTTTATGACCGGCAACTCCATGGCCAACCTGGGCTCGGGTGTGTACCCCTACACCATCTACAACATGGAAACGACCGGGAACCTGGCAGAGCAGTTCAAATCGCTCGGCTATTCCACCACGGCCATGCACCCCAACCACGCGACCAACTGGAACCGCGAGAACGTCTACAAGGACTTTGGCTTTGACCAGTTCCTGTCTATCAACGACTTCCAGGGCGCCGATACCCTGCGCGGCATGGTGACCGACCAGGCTACCTACGACAAGATTCTTGAGCTGCTCGACCAGAACGCCGATCCGCAGTTTATCTTCGACGTGACCATGCAGAACCACTCGGGCTACGACACGGGCCTGCTGCCGGTCGACAAGCAGATGCACCTGAACATCGACACGACCGGCCTGGACGCCAAGACCGTCGAGGACGGCACGCTCTCCGATGTCGACGAGTATGTCTCGTGCATCGAGCAGTCCGACCAGGCGCTTCGCTACTTCCTCAACGCCTTGAGCAAGCTCGACCGCAAGGTGGTCGTGGTGTTCTGGGGCGACCATCAGCCGTTCTTCCCGTCCGAGTTCAATGACAAGTGGTTTACCGGCGAGGACGGCGCCACCCACCAGGAGCGCTTGTGGCAGACCGACTACATCATTTGGGCTAACTACGACGTTGCCGGCTGCGACCAGACAAGTGAGACCGACGACCTGTCCACCAACTACCTGTCCACCCAGCTGATGCAACTGATCGGCGCACCGCTGACCGACTACCAGAAAGCGCACATGACGCTGCGCGAGTCGCTGCCCGCCATCAACTCCGTGGGCTACGAGGACGCCAGCCTGCGCTGGGCGCTCTCCTCCAACGTCACCGGCGACGACGCCGTTGCCGCAGCCGCCACCAAGGCACGCGAGGATTACGCCAAGATGCAGTACTACGAGATGTTCCGCGACGGTAAGAACGTGTATACCGAGCACTTCCAGACCGAGGCCAACGAGACCGACCCCAACCTGGCACCGGGCACGACCAAGATCAAGTAACGGGGTCGGGGGCCCGAATCGGCGGCAGGCGGAGGTACGGGAAAGGTCTGTCATGCATATCGCGGAAAATGCGTCCCATTCCAAAGACAAATTCTGGGACACGGTTTCCGGAAGCCCGCCCATCCGGAAACCGTGTCCCACCCTGAATACATCCAGCGAACGCTTGCCACGGTTGCGCCCACGAGTGTCAAGAAAAAAGCCTCGGGAATTTCGAGGCTTTCACATTTGTATTGTTTTGCACGAAACACCACGAACGACGAAGTTAATCGCCCAGCACGGCCTTCTTGGCGGCTGCGGCCATGTTGTCCAGATCTTCCTTGGTGGGATGGTCCTTTGCGGCAAACCAGTTGTCGAGCAGCATCTTATAGCGCGCGTTTTCGGGTTCTTGCTCAAGCATCGCCTCGTAGCGCTGCTTTACGGCAGGCCCCATCTTGCCCTGGCACATCGCCCAGCCCGCAAGCTCGGCATCTTCGGCTAAATTGGACGACACGCGGTCGACAATCTGCTGAAAATAGCTCCGATCGGCACCAAAACCGCAGGTGCCAAACAAAAAGACGCGCTTGCCATGTAGGGCAGACAGCAAAGTCGCCACCGAAGGCGTGCAGGCGCCCTTATCGCACCAAAAGCCCACGAGCACCACATCGGCGGCACAAGCACCCTGTGCCTCGCACATAACCTGCTCTTGGTCTGCACCATCGCTCAACGCGGCGGCGTGAATAAACTCGACACCCGCAGCCTGCAGCGCGCGCTTAATCGCCCCCGAAACCATCCTGGTATTACCGCTCTTGCTGTTGACCACCATAGAGCATGTCATAGTCACGTTGCCTCGTTTCCCCCGAAACTCGAGCCATTAATGCAATTTGTTAGAAGCATATCTTAGTACTAACGACGCAGATGTAAACCACCTGCCGCTAATCGACAGCCCTTACTGGGCAAACTGGCTGCGGTAGAGCTCGGCATAGAAACCGCCCGATGCCAGCAGCTCGTCGTGCGTGCCGCGCTCGATAATCTGGCCGTCGCGCATGACCAGAATGCAGTCGGCGTTGCGGATGGTGCTCAGGCGGTGCGCCACGACAAAGCTTGTGCGACCTGCCATGAGCTCGTCGAATGCCGCCTGCACCTGCAGCTCGGTACGCGTATCGATGCTCGACGTTGCCTCGTCCAGCAGCAAGATCGCCGGGTCGGTGAGCATGACGCGCGCGATGCACAGCAGCTGCTTTTGACCCTGGCTAAACGTGCCGCCGTCCTCGCCGATCACCGTATCGTAGCCGCCTGGCAGCTGCACGATAAACTTGTGCGCATGCGCGCGCTTGGCAGCCTCGATAACCTGCTCGCGCGTGGCATCCGGGCAACCGTAAGCGATGTTTTCCGCCACCGTGCCCTCAAACAGCCAAGTGTCCTGCAGTACCATGCCAAAGGCACGGCGCAGGCTTGCGCGCGTGTAGTCACGCGAGGAACGGCCATCGACCGCGATGCGACCGGCATCGATATCGTAAAAACGCAGCAGCAAATTGATGAGCGTTGTCTTGCCACAGCCCGTGGGGCCGACGAGGGCAAAGCGCATGCCGGGCTTGGCATCGATGCAGATATCCTGCAGCAGTTTGCGGTCGGGCACGTAGCTAAAGTCCACATGCTCAAAGGCGACCTCGCCCTGCGGGGCGGCAAGTTCCACGGCATCCGCCGCATCGGGCTCCTGCTCGCGGGCATCGAGCAGCGCAAACATGCGGCGTGCCGAGGCGTACGCGGTCTGGATCTGCGTAATGACGTTGGTGACCTCGTTGAACGGCTTGGTGTACTGGTTGGCATAGGACAGGAAGATCTGCACGCCGCCCACCGTAAGCGCCGCGGGCACGCCCGTGATCACGCCCACGCAGCCGATCACAGCGACCACGGCATAGATGATATTATTGATAAAACGCGTACCGGGGTTGGAGAGCGAACCCATAAACTGCGCGCGCTCGCCCGCGGTGTAGAGCTCAGCGTTGAGGGCATCGAAGCGCTGCTGAGCGTGCGGGCCGTAGGCAAACGCGTCCACGAGCTTCTGCTCGCCCACGTACTCCTCAATATGACCGCCAAGCTGGCCTTGGATGCGCTGCTGTGCCGTAAAGCTCTTGTTGGAAAGCTTGGCGATGGCGCCGGCTGCAAAAATGGAAAGCGGCGTGACGAGCACCACCACAAGCGTCATGGTCAGGTTAATGGAGAGCATAAACGCAAGCGTGCCCACGATGGTGATAACGCCGGTAAAGAGCTGCGTGAAGCCCTGCAGCAGACCGTCGCCCACCTGATCGACGTCGTTGACCACGCGGCTCATAAGGTCGCCGTGGGCATGGCTGTCGATAAAGCTGAGCGGCATGCGGCTGAGCTTGTCGCTCGCCTCCACGCGCATATCGCGCACCGTTTCGTAGGACAGGCGGTTGACGCAGTAGCCCTGCAGCCACTGGAAGGCCGCAGCACCCACCACGACAATCGCGAGTTTGGTGACAAGCGGCAGCAACGCATCGAAGTCCACCTGGCCCGCCGCAACAATCAGGTCGATGCCCTCGCCGATAAGGATAGGCGTGTAGAGCTGCAAGATAACGGAGATGGCGGCGCTCACAAACGACGCAACAAACGAAATGCAATGCGGACGAACGTAGCCCATCAGGCGGCGAGTCACCGCACCCACGGGATAGCGCTCAGGATCGCCGGGCCGGCGCGGACCGTCGCCCAGGTCGTTGAGGCTATCGTTGCCGGACACATTGGCCGTCATCGTGGCGACCGAACCGGAAGAAGTATACGGATTCATCTAGCAGCCCTCCTTTGCGCAGACGGATGCGGGGACGGTTGGGGCGGACGCGGGCGCCGCACTCCCCTGACGGCCCTCGAGCTCCTCGCGGCGCAGCTGCGACTGGCAAATCTCGCGATAGAGCTGGCAGCTTGCGTAGAGCTCGTCATGCGTACCCAGGCCCGCGACCGAGCCGTGGTCGAGCACGCAGATCATGTCGGCGTCGCGCACGGTCGGGACGCGCTGGCTTACGATCACCGTCGTGAGTGGCAGCCCGCCCTCGGCGGCACCGCGCACGCCGCGCTCGCGAATGGCATGGCGAAGCGCCGCGTCGGTCTTAAAGTCGAGCGCCGAGGCGGAGTCGTCCATGATCAATATCTGAGGCGAGCCCACCAGGGCGCGCGCGATGGTCAGACGCTGGCGCTGACCGCCGCTAAAGTTCTTGCCGCCCGCCTCGACCGGGGCATCGAGCCCCTGCGGCTTGTTGCGCACGAACTCGCTCGCCTGCGCCATGTCGAGCGCCGCCCAGAGCTCCTCATCGGTTGCCGACTCGTCACGCCAGGTCAGGTTGCTGCGGATGGTGCCGCTCACCAGCGACGCGCGCTGCGGTACAGTCGCGACCACATGGCGCAGTTGGTCGAGCGGCCAAGCGCGCACGTCGGAGCCCATCACGCTCACGCTGCCGGTG
>PPYE01046514.1_pt1 | contig 59236 bp, 75 predicted proteins | sample 1559881 | NCBI WGS metagenome assembly PPYE01 (sample SAMN08240022, study PRJNA423297) | Human gut metagenome, whole genome shotgun sequencing project.
TGGAAAAGGCACAGGCACTTGGCCTGAAATTCTGCGAAGAAAACTTCCCCGGTCATCCTGCCATCGTCTGCACTCACCCCGATGGGAATAACCGTTCGGGAAACATCCATGTCCACATTGTGATCGGCAGCGTCCGAACACGAGAGGTGGAGCGCAAGCCCTATATGCAGAAGCCCCGCGACTGGCGCGAGGGCATGAAGCACTCCAGCACCGCCCAGACCATGCGGCACTTGCGTGTTGAGGTCATGGAACTGTGCGAGAGTGCTGGACTGTACCAGATTGATCTGCTCAACGGCTCGAAAGAGCGCGTGAGCGAAGCGGAGTATTGGGCGCGTAGGCGCGGCCAGCAGAAGCTCGACCTTGCAAACGCAGTCCTCGCCGCAACCGGACAACCACCCCAGCAGAAGAAGTTTGAAACCGTAAAGGTCGCTTGTCGGGGCGAGGCCCCTCCATTTGCTGCGCAAACCGCTCGGTCACTCAAAAGCCCCACTGGGGCTTTTGTTGCTTCGCAAACGCGAACCCTGCGGAAACAGATTTCTTCGGTGCTGTACCGTGCCACCAGCTTTGAAGATTTCTCTGACAAGCTCATGCAGCAGTACGGCATTGCCGTCAAGGAAAGTCGCGGATGCCTAAGTTATCTGCCTGCTGGAAGAACAAAGTTCATCCGAGCGAAACATCTCGGTGACAAGTTCGATAAGGCAGCAGTGCTTGACACGTTGCAGACAAACGCCGAACGCAAACCCAAGGCGCAGTTCAAGCAGGATACCATCGGGAAACTGATCGACATCCAGTCGAGGATGACCGAGGACAAGGGCATCGGCTATAAGCGTTGGCTCACGAAACACAATCTCAAAGTTATGGCACAGACTGTGAAGCTTCTGCAGGAAAAGGGCTTGACCGACGAGGACGCCCTGAACCAGCGCATTGCCGAACTGGAAACCAAGTATCACGACTCACTGGCAGTGGTGAAAGACCTCGAAGGTCGCATGAAGGCCAACAAAGAACTGCGCTATCATGTCGCAGCCTATACCAGCACCAAGGGTATCGTACAGCAGTTAAAGACTGCCAAACGACCCGCAGCCTTTGAGGAGCAGCACCGTGCAGAGCTGACAGCGTACCGGGCAGCAGCAGCCTATTTCAAGGCAAACAACCTCACCAAGCTGCCCAGCCCGAAAAAGCTGGAAGCCGAGTATGCGCAGCTGGTTTGAAAGCCGGAAAGAAGTTCTCGCTTGGATTTGTAAGAACCAATTGGGGCGGCGCAACCTCACCCCGGAGCAGAAGAAGTTTCTGATGGGCAAGCAGTATTCCTCTGAAAAGCGCACCGAGGCGTTTCGCGGTAATCAGCATACTGCAAAGAAATCTGGCAGTGTTCAATCTGAACACAACCAGAAGCCAATGAAAACCTGTGAGCGCATTGCGCAGGAAAATCACAGCAGTGCAAGTTCAGTCCGCCGTGCAGAATACTATGCCCACGGCGTTGACGTTGCGGATGAACTGTCTCCCGGTTTCCGTGATCGGTTCTTCCGCGAGGAACTGCACATTCCCGATTATCTTCTCGAAAATCTCGGCAAGGCCAAGCCCGAAGAACAGGCTGAAATTTTTGAGGAAATCAAGAATTATGTGCCGAAGCCGAAGAAAGTCAAGCCTAACAAAGTGACGGTGAAGCAGGCAGAGAAAGCCGCCAGCAACACCATTGATGAAAGCTATGATGTTCCCCAAAAGTTTCTCGAACTATACTACCGGCTCCACAATGCTGAATCTCTCATGCGAAAGAGTTGGGAAGTTACGTTCGACTTGAACCCGAAACTTCTTACGCATCCGGAACAGGTCAAGGTTCTTCGCTTTGCCCTGAAGCCTCATCTTGAATTTTTGAAAACGCTGGATGAAGTTCTTGCAGAATCCAGCGATGAATCCTCTAAAACGGCATAACGACAGGCACTTGTAAGCCATCAACGGGCCACCAGCCGCAAGTGCAGGGCGGAAACTATCCGCGCCCTTGCGCCTGATAAAAATTGGAACTTTGATTTTCTCGCCCGGCTTTGCCACGGTGGGACGATCAAAGGAGCGTGCGTTTGAACAAAAAGAAAAATTTGCTGATGCTCCGCTTTTTCAGAGTTTTCTTTATAAATCAAAGAGAAAAAGTCTTAAGTATTAACACTTGGACTATTCAAAGCATACAATAGCTATTCACACCGACACAAGCTAGTGTCACATCATATAATATGCTTATTCAAGAAATCAAAGATTTGCTGTTGTGTTCATTATAATATTTTGCCAAATCTTTTGCGATAACATTGTAAGCAAATCGGTTTCCTTTTACCCTAGCACCAATCCACATAAGCATAAACTCAATTATAAAGACTGTGATTAATTTACATGAAAGCGGTCTTTTAATGTACCACGACAAGAAAACATACATAAATCCTATCCATAACATCATAATTGTCATGTCTCTAAGCAGCAAAAAATCACGCTGCGCCATATAGATTTGTGCTTGACTTTCATATTTTTGATATATCGCGTACCAGTATTGGTTCTGGATTTTTTCGCATTCCTTTTTGTCCTTGCAAGAATCGATTTGGGTATATAACTTCTCATAAACTTTTCTTGCTGTTTGCTTAGAAAAACGCTCATCTTTATTGTTTTTATCGATATCTAAGAAAATTGTATTTCCTGGAAGTCCTTTTATAGGCCAAATAACCTTGTCTTTTAGCCGTCCTTGAAGAATTGAATCAAAACAGAACACGAAAATATAGATTATTGATGATATGATAGAGGATTCGAACAGTTCTGCTGCTGCCTTCCAAAGATCACTCGAACTCATAAGCTGTACGATATTATCAACAATCCCGGTTTCCATAAGAATCAGGAGAATATTTCCCAATACAAATGATTTCAATTCCTTTTCTCTGTAATTTTTGAGATCGCTATCCATGATATCAATTGCTCCATTCTTCTACATAGTCAGAGAACTCAATTGACTTCAGCCCTACCCATCTGCGATCAGGCATTTTACCATTGTGATGGCATATTACATTGCCATTTGTTTTATATATGGTAACACCACGTCTAATATATGCATTGGTAACCATTTTCAATGGGTGACTTGAATTCTGGGCTACGGAAGCAAATGCTACTTTATTTCGAGAGCTACCTTTTTCAATCTTTTCTCCTAGCATCCGGTTTAATACTGATGGACTCACATTGTGTCGTCCTCCATGATGAGGAACTTGGTAAAAAGAAATATCCTCTACAATGTTTTCGCCAATTTTTTCCATATAATCAATTGCTCTATTTAATGAACCAATACCTGCATCACCTGTAAGGATGAAACCAGAGCCATCCACTTTTCCCCTTAGAATTACACTCGTTTCATTTTCTGCTGAAGTCGTTTCACTTTCTCTAAGCGTTTCGATATCCCATGTTTCAAGAATATTTAGTGCAAAATCTTTAACCGACTCCAGAAACTTTAGAAGTGTTCCATCATGTTGAAGCGCTGAGCTCATTTCAAGAGGTGTCTTTTCTGAGGACACCAAAAGGCTTAAATAGTATTGCTTTTCAGGGGAGAGTATCAACAACTCATCTTCGATATGAGTTCCCTCGAACGCCTCATAAATTGGAATGTTTTTTTCTTTAGCCATATCCTCAATATCAGCAATCGTTTTATATTTTTCTCTCAATCTCCTTGCAAGACTTTCTTTTGTAATGCGTCCATCATTAATTTTATCAAAAAGGTCATCTACGTATTTCCACGGGCGATTCATATAAATCTTTTTTACGCTGAAATTCTCTAAAACTTTTTTTATTCCAATTGTATGGTCTTGGTCTGGATGAGTTATAACTATAAAATCAACCGATTTTTCGGTGATGTCTTTTATATTAAGTTCATCATTGAAATAATATTGGTTCATGTGTGCAACCAGAGCATCACCATGTGCCTCAAATCCACCATCGACGACACCTATTTTGTAAGTTGCTGTTCCGTCGAATGATACTCCAGACCTCCAACGCATGCAAATTGCATCGGCATCTTTTGTGCTTTTCTCTGAGTTCACACCTATAAAATCGATTTCATGCCTCACGGGAGGTTGCGGTCTGCTTCGTCTTCTGTCCCGCCACGTCGGTGTACTTCTTTGCGCCGGAAGTGCCGCAATCGAGGTCGATGTAGCAGACGGCATTGAAAACGCCGTTGATCTTCCGGCACTTGGCCTGCAGAGCAGCGCACACCAGCGCATCTTTGGAGAATCGGGGTGCCAGCAGAATACCGGGAACCTTGCCAAACTTCGGGTAGACCTGACGCACCACCTCAAGTCCAGTTTCCTCCCCGGTGGTAGTGCTTACGCCGCCCACGATGTCGGCGGCGGTCACCTTGGTCGGGTCCAGAATGGAGCCGGAAACACTCAGCGTGGTTGCGTCCTTGCCCTTGCCACCATCGAGCAGCGCGATGTTCACAGTACCGTCGTCGTTGAAGGTGGCGATGTAATCCGTTCCCTCGGTCAGAGCCGTTGTGTCCTTCTTGACGACCAGCTTTTTCAGCAGCAGGCCCGTCTTGTTGATCTGCGCCACGCCGTCGTTGACCTGAACGGTTGTAGCATCCAGAGGGGTGGTATGCTTCCCGGGATCCAGCACGTTGATAACGACAATGGGAGCCGTGCCCATCACCTGAAAGTTTGCGCTGATTGCCTCGCACAGAGTGTACTTTGCAAAGTCGTCAGACCAGCCCACAGCAGCCACAGCCTCCTTGTAGGTGCTGAGGTACAGCGGGGTATTCACCGCCGCTTCCGGGTTTGCCAGCTGGTTGACGGGCGCAGTGCCCACGATGACCTGCAGGCCGGAGCTTACCTGTACCGGCGCAGAAACGCTGGTGGTCGCTTCGGTCAGGTTAAAGCCATGAGAAGTAGCCATTGTTTTATCCTCCTATCACAGCACAGAAACGGCGTTCTGGTAGAGAAGGTTCTCCCGGGTGCCGTTCTGCTCCACTTTCACCCGCATCTCTGCGAGTTTTTCACGAGGAACGATCAGAGCTTTTACGACCGGGTGTTCCTCTGCGATCTCGGCCAGCTTTTCGGGGATTCCGTCCACAAAAACGGTGTACTGCGGTGCAACGCCCTTGATGGTCGGGCCGCAGTAGGCAACAGCCTGCACCGCCGGAGCTTTGTCCACTGCGGCAGCGGTTTTCTTTTCGTCACTCATATCAAAGCCTCCACTTCTTCGTTTCTCAGACCGTTGGGGGTCTTGCAAACGAGATTCACGATTCCCCAGTAGTAGTAATCCATGTCATCTTCAGAAAGCTCCCACTTGCGGGGATACGTCACTTCAAACGCACCGCCAAAGACGGGCTTGCGCTTGAAGTGCTGCATAATAGTTTCCTTGATGTTCACGGTATCTACATACCCCTGTCGGTCTATCCCGCGGTCATAGCAGCAGATCACGAGCTGGATCAGCACAAGCTGCGGGTCCTGCTCATTGTTCTGCTCACCGCTGGTCTCGATCACGATGATGCAGGGGTACATGGAATCGTTTGTGTCCACATCATCGTCGTCATTGGTCTGGATTGGCAGGAACTGTTTGAAAATCTGCAAGGACTTCGGGCTTTCCTGCCCATTGAACTTCATATCCCGAAACAATTCTTTCAGCTCGTCGATCATAGCCTGCTGGCACATCTCGCTGGTATATCCAGCGATTTTCTCCGCCATATCAGATCACGCCCTTTCTCTTGGCATTGGCGATTAGCTGCCGCACACGGCGTTCCGTGTTCTGCTGCAGCATCTGCTCCACCGTCTGCTCCTGCATCTCCCACACGGTATGGTGCATGGCAGAGCCGGAAGGACTGGACAGCGTTGCCAGCTTCTCGTTTGGTTTCCAGCGTTTCTTTCCGCTCTCCGTGTAGTCCTTATCCGCAGGTACGCCGAGCTGACGCTGCACCATGCCGACGTGCCCCGACTTAAACTTCACGAGGAAGCCTTTGCTCTTTGCGCTGGTTCCGCCGAGGTCTATCATCGGGCTGCCTTTCAGGACGTGCGCCTGAAAGAACGGTGGCGCATTGCGGACAGACGGTCCCATGTAGGGTTTCGTGGGGCTGGTTCGGAAATAGCCCAAGTCTGCCCGGAATGCGCCGGGATCGTTCTTCATAATGGCAAGGATCGCCGCAGGGCGGCGGTTGGTCGCTTTCTGACGCTGGCGCAGGTCTTCGATCATGTGCTTCCCAGCAGCATTGAGGTCGTATCGGTTCTTAACTTCCTGCAGCATGAGTTTTCTCGTCTGACGTGCGGTGGTATTGACAGCCACCTTCAACGCCGCCGGTGCCTTATCTGCCAGAACGCCGAGTGCCCGGTAAACTTCCTCATCGTTGACGGAAACCGTCATGGTGGAAGCATCGTACCCAGTTTTGAAATACGCCATTTACCTCACCCTCTCAAGCTCCATGCGGTACACGCCAGCTTTCAGGGAGCAGGATTTAATTCTGTAATCCCGCTTCTTGTCCAGCGTTATGAGCTTGTCGTTCTTCGGCATTGGGCCGTACTCTTCCTGTTTGACGAACAGGAGCAGATCAGCCTTGTACATACCTTGGTCGAAGCTCTGTTTTGCGCCGCCCTCCCAGTGCGCTGCACGTTCGCCAGTTCCCGGGTGCTGGGTGATGCAGACCATCTCTTTACCATCGACAAATCGCTTCTCTGCAAATTCATTCAGGTTAAAGAAGACGTTCTGCACATCCAGTGCCACCCGGTCTTTGAACGTCGGCAGCGGCTTCGGGTCGCTTGGCGTACCGTACTCTTCATCCACGTCCAGCATAGTCTTAGCACACCTCAGCAACCAGCCAGCTGTCCACCTTGTCCGGGATGGTCAGCGGGCGGGTCTGCAGTTCGAGGATCATGCGGTCGGGGCCGTGCTTCACATAGGTGCGCAGCAGACGGTTGGTCTGGGCGGTGATGGTGCGCTTGGTATCGTCGATGTAGGAAGTCAGGCCGTAAGCGCGCATGAAGTTGGGGTTAGAGGGCAGCAGAGCGATCTTGTTGTCATCCACCAGCCGCTTGGTAACGGGGGCAGAAGGATCGGTCCAGTCGTCCATATAAACCTCACCATAGGTGTAAATATCCAGACTGGGCTTGCTCAGGTGGCCGATGTAGCGCGCGCCATTGGGCAGGTCCTTGGGGTTGATAATGCCCAGTTCGATGCGGCGGTTGTCCAGCATATTCTGCACGTTGGTGTCAGCCAGGAAGTTGCGCAGGGCAGTCTTGCCCATAACAACGTGATCCACATTGGCAAAGCCGTTTTCCAGCACCTGATCCACCCAGTCTTCCAGATTATCCAGAGGCTTGGCGGCAGATGCGCCCCATTTCTTCGTGCCGTCCAGCTTCACCTTGTTGGTAAAGCCGAAGTCGATCACCTTGTTCACGCCGGGTCCGACAACGGGAATCTGGCCATCCATGATGGTGCGCACTGCCATCCACTCCTCGCGGCGGGTAGCAGCATCGTTCAGACGCTGGTAGTCCTCGATCAGCTGCTTGGCGGCACGTTCTTCGGGGGTCATGCCGGAATACAGGTCCTCACCAGGCATACGCTCCATTGCATCGTTTGCGGTGGTGACAGTCATAGGGTTAATCAGGGGCGGAGTAAAGCTCTCGGTCTGATAGCCCTCATTCTTGAGCACCTGGCCGCCGGCCAGAGGATGCACGAAGGAAGCCATGCGGCGGTCGCCCTTCACAACGTCGATGTCCACGCTCTTGGTGGCAAAGGTCTTGATGTTGGTGAAATAGTTGTCCAGGAAGAAAGTGCGCACCGGGGGAGTGGTGCGCACGACCTCGGCCAGACACCGAGGCTCATAGATGCTGATTTCGTTAGCCATAGTTGTTACCTCCTATCACTTCAGGAAGATGCCCAGATTGCGCAGGGCAACTTCCACGTCTGCTGCTTTCACGCCCTCGGGCAGTGCCAGACCGTCAGCGAAAAACTCACCCGTCAGATAGATGGGCACTTCCTCGTCTGCCGCTGCGCTGTCTGCGGTGATGCCGTACAGCCCGGTAACGGACAGAGGATTACTGCCGTCCACCTTTGCGATGGGCTTCACCTTGCCATCGGCCAGCAGCACCGGGGCGTGTGCCTCAACTGCTGCGCTGGCCTTTTTGGTAGCCTTGGCGATGCCGATGTCCGTGCCGGCAATGAAATACTCCGGGGCGGTGGAATAGGTCTTTCTTTCCAGATCCATGCTCATAACCTTGTCCTCCTTACTTCACACCGTTCATCTTGTGAATTGCGTTCATCAGGCCCTTTTCCTGTGCGTTTTCCGGCTTCGGGTCCGCAGGGGGCGGATTCTGGATGTCGTTTGCGCCGGAGTTCTGGGCAGACTTCTTCGCCTTGTCCAGATAGTCCTTGCCCTGAGCGTTCTGCTTTGCCTTCATGTTGGCAATCACCGCCTTGGCAAACGCCGCAGAATCCACAGGCTTCACAAACTTTGCCTCGTTTGCCTCGTCCTCAGCACCGGGAATGGTGCTGTCCTCGATCTCCTTGATGCGGGTACGCTCGGTAGTGGCAGCGTCATTCTCGATCTGTGCCACCATATCGGGGTACGCCTTGCGGAGATCATCAACGGTCTTGATTTCCATGTCTTTTACCTCCCCATGGTCGTTGTGTCCCGGCAGTTCCGCCGGGGTTTTATTTTCAGGCCGGGTGACAGGCTTTTTTGCCTTTGCCCGGTTTCTGACAAATTCGGGTGCCTCGTTGAAAGGCAGGTGGGTGCCGACGCTGTTGACGAACAGGATGCCGTTGCGGTTCTCCACCACAGCGTCTTCCTCAGCGTCGTCCACCTCGTCCACAAAGCCGTTTTCCTTGGCTTCATCTGCCGTCCACCAGTTTGTTTCATCCATCCACTTTGCGCACTCGTCTGCATCGTGGCCGGTCTTCTTGGCGTACAGGGAGACAATGCTCTCTCTGGTAGTGTCCAATGCTTTCAGGTAATCCCGCATCTCAGCCGCCGTCAGGTAGCCACAGATTCCCATACTCACCGGGTGGACCATGTAGGTGCTGTCAGCTGCTGCCACCACCTTATCAGCGTGGCAGGCAACGATAGTGGCAGCACTGGCGCACAGGCCGTCGATATGGGCGGTCACAGTGGCAGCATTGCGTTCCAGCTGATTGCCAATGGCCTGAGCTGCAAACACGTCACCGCCGCCGGAGTTGATGTACACGGTGATCTCGGTCACATCGCCCAGAGCGGCGAGATCGTCCGCAAACTGTTTCGGGGTGACTTCATCGCCCCACCAGCTTGTTTCGGAAATGTCGCCGTAAAGAAAAAGCTCCGCTTTCTGGCTATCAGCCAGATTGCAGAACTTCCAGAACTTGTTATTTGTCGTCTTCGGGGTCGTCTTGGAACTGGGTTTGCCCATCGCACCCTACCTCCTTTATTTTCTCCATTTCGGACTTGCGCTGGCGCATATTTGCCCGCCAGCTTCCTCCTGTCATCTGCGCCGTTTCCTGCTCGGCAGTGCTGATACCCTTGTCCATGCGCAGGATCGCCGCCTCGATTTCTTTCTTCGCGTCCAAGTTGGTTCTGGCCGGACCATTCCATGTGCAGCCCATGTAGGCTTTCGCCACCGCCGGATCATCAAAGAATCCCGGGGCATTGATACGCCCGCGGGCCACCGCCTCGGCAAACCACTTTTCGTAGGTCGGCTGGCAGAAATCGTCTGCAAAGCTGTCCCGCAGCGTTCCGCAGGTGCGCCAGAACTCGTTCAATGCTCCGCGGCTGGCGGAGTAGTTGGACGAAAACTTTTTGTACAGCACCTCCGACGGGATTTCTACGCTCGTCGCCACCTGATTGGACATCGCCATCATAAAACCGTCGTAGGTGGTGGTCGGGTGTTTCGGGTCGATCAGGTTTGCTTTTTCGCCCGGGGCAAGGTCAAACACCGCCGCCGGGCTGAGGTTGATTGCCAGCTCATCGGCAGGAGTATCCGGGTTGTCCGCTTTTTCGGGCGGGTCTTCTCCGAAGGGAGTCATATCGCTCTGCCCATCTCTCTGGATGAACAGGGTAGCGCAGGACGAAACGATTGCTGCGGAAAGCTCTGCGTCCGTGTATCTTCCCATCTGCTTCAACGTGGGCAGTGCGGGAGCCAGCAGTGGAACGCCGCGCCGCTGCCCGGCACGCTCTCTCTGTGTAACACACAGAATGTTCGGTTCCCCGGTCTCCGGGTCATGTGCTTCCACTCTGATCCACTGCAGCGGCACCGGGTTTTCGTATTCCAACGGGTGTCGATTGGCCACCCAGTAGGCAACGATTTCTCCGGCTTCGTTGGTCTCCACTCCTTGCACGATCTGAAACACGCTCTTGCCGTTTACCTTTCCGGGAGCCAGATGATCCGTGCGGTCAGGGCTGCACACCTGGTCTGCTTCGATCAGGCGCAGCTGCAGCGCATACGGCCAGTGCGGACGCTCCCGAAACTGAACTGCGGCAAACACGTCTCCGTTCATCAGGAAGCTGGTAAACGCCAAGGTCTGCAAACGCCAGAAATTGTCCATGCCGGCGGCATCGCAGGCTGTGCTGTCCGCCCAAAGGCTGAACTCTCTTGCGATCTGCGCTTGCAGCTGGTCGGCTTTTTCTTCAGTCAGATGGAGATAGTCGGCATCCACCTGCGGCGTGGGCACCAGCCCGCTGCCCACCACATTGGTGCGCAGCGTCTTGATGGCACCCGTAGCAAGCGGAATGCCCATATAAGCATCCCGGCTCCGTTTGCGCAGGGTTTCGAGGTTATCCTCAATGTCTTCCTTTGCGCTGCCGCCGCCGACGCGCCAGCTTCTCATAGAGCGCGATGTGTGGGATGCACCATAGTTTCCATATCCCGTGCCGTTGTTCAAGACGGATAGGGCAGTACGGGCCACGGCGCGGCGATACCCCTTTTCGGGGGAGATTGCCGCGATTGCTTTATCCAGAATATTTGCCATGGTTTCACCGCCTTACACGTCATGGGGCGAGAAGTGATACATACGGTTCCTGCCCCGGCCACGCTCTTCCCGTTCCGCCTCGGCCACCTTGTTTTCCCAGAAGATGATAGTTTCCCGAATCTGTTTTAAGCTGGCCCGGGTAAGCTGCATCTGCTCGATCTGGTAGCTCTGGCCTGTGGAAACAGCTGCTTCCGCTTCCAGCCACATTTCCAAATGTCGCTGTGCGTCCTCTTTTGAAATAATTGCCATCGGTTAAATTCCTCCCGATCTTCTTCTTCGGTACTGGTGTTGCTGCTTTGCAGGGCGGGCGGTTTCCTCGCCGGGCACTTCCAGGCCTTGCGGGTTCGAGATTTCCAGTGCCGCCGTCGCATAGTTCCGAACGTCGAATGCCTCATTGCGCTTTTGCGCCGGGTCCTTCAGTTCCCACCGTTCCGCCTTGCGCCCGCCTTTCCAGCGGGTCACTTTATGTTCTGCGGTCAGCATCTTGAAATAATTCTCGTCATAGCCTGCATCTTCTGCCGCCGGGAAGTGGCAGTAGTTCGGCCCCTTGATAAGCACTTTGAGCCGGGCAAGGACATGGTTCTTGCCGGTGTCAACGCCCAGCGTGAACAGCTCACCTTTGACCCGGTTGTTCTTGGTCGGGTTGCGGATGTACGGAACATCCATACCGCCGCGGCCTTTGATTGCCCAGATGTGGCGGTCTTCCCGCTCTTTGCAGAAGCGAATGACCTGATCCGGGAAATGTCCGCCGCTGTCCATGCAGACAGAGCGGAGGGACAGCTCTGTACCGTCCTTCTTTTTCCACGTCTGAGATAGAAACTCGTCCAGATCGGCCCATATCTGGCCGCGCTTCAAGTCACCAAAAATGCGCTGGTAGCGGATACCCCAGCTTTCTTTGCCGATGCCCCAGCCCACCACTTCGATCTCGAAGCGGTTGTCCTGCGTATCGACACCGGCGGTCAGGTAGATCACGCCGTCGGGCACCTCGGCCTCGTAGAACTCCCGACGGTCGATCAGAGCGGCAGATTCCACGGTTTCGCCCGGTTCTTCCCACGGCAAGCCAAGGTTCGTGTTCACGAAGACCTGCATCTTCTCGTAATCGCCGCGGGCAGCGTCCAGATCGGCAGCAATGAATTTTGTCACGATCTCGTCCCACCCGCAGAGCGTGGACCCCATCTTGTTCATGTGGAAGCCGCGTACGGACCGTTCCGGGTGCTCCGGCACCCACTTGCCCTTTACGCTACCTTTCTTCCAGCGGTATTCGTTGTCCAGACAGCCGCACTCGGTGCAGCGGTACTGCACACCGCCGTCCGGCCACTTGTCTTTGTCGAACACCATGTTGTCCCACACAAACGGCTGATAAAAGCCGCAGTTCGGACAAGGCACCGTCCATTCTTCTTGCGTGGAGTTGTTGAACTCGTCCAGAATGCGGCTGGCGGCTTTTGTGGTCGGGGTGGAAACCATGACCGTTTTGTAGTCCCAAAAGGTCGTCTGGCGTTCCTCTGCCAGCATGACCGGGTCGCCCTCTTTGCCTGCGCTGGCCTTGTAAGCGTCCACCTCGTCTGCCAGCAGCACTTTGATGGGGCGGCTGCGCAGGTCTGTGGGGGCATTGGCTCCCACGATGACCAGCATTCCGCCGGGGAAATTCTTTTTCGAGATGGTGTTGCCGGAGTATCTGCTCTTGGTGTTTACCAGGCCCCGGAGTGCCGGCGTATCTCGCAGCATCGGGGTCAGACGGTCTTTCGAGAAGGACTCGCCCAGATTCACCGTGGGCTGCATCACCATGATGGATGCCGGGTGGTAGCTCATGTAAAAACCGATGGTGTTCAGGATCAGACCCTCGGTCTTCCCGGCCTGCGCACACATCATGGCAACCACCTTGCGGACGTGAACATCTCCGATAGCATCCATGATCTCCCGCTGGAACGGCGCAGCGTCCGTGTTCCACTGCCCTTGCGAGGCAGAAGCCTCAGCAGAGAGCTTTCTGTATTTATCTGCCCACTGGCTCAGTGACAGGTTCGGTGGCGGTTTCAGTCCGTCCAGTGCCCGGCTGAACATCTCCAATGTCTGCGGTTCCAGATGGATCATCGCCATGGTTCCCGCCTCCCTTTTTGACGCACTGCCGGAATGGGCAGAATGCCGTGATCTCGTTCAGCCGGGTGCCCCATACGCAGCCCCGGCATTTATTCTTCCTGCTCATCTTCCGGCTCCTTCTCTGGCTCGGCCAGTGCAACATCCGGGTTGCTTAACTCAATGAGGGCTTCCTCAACCGCTTTTTGCAGGATGTCGTGAGCCTCCACCGGGTCTGTGAGCTGCGCCATGGTCTTGGCGTACTTGGTCGGGATGGTTTCCAGACGGTTCTTGAAATTGGCAAAGATAGCTTTCAGACCCCGCTCCACATCTTCGGTGCGGTGCAGGTCGCCTTGGGCTTCCTCCATCTTCATTTTCTCGATCTTGCCCCGGGTCTCTTCCCGGTCCGCCCTGGCAGCCGTGAGACGAGATGAATCGTCCTTGTCGCCGATCTTATAGGTGAGATACTGTTTGACGACGGTTTTCATGTTGAAGATGCCGGGTCGTTCCTCAGACAGCACACCTTCGTCCCGCAGCTCCCGCACCCGGCGTTCTGTTACGCCCAGCACTTCCGCCACGGCCTTACTGGTGTATAGAGCCATCTTCGTCACCGCCCTCCGGCACTTCGCCCGTTGCTCTGATCCGCAGCAGCTCTAACCGCTGGCGTTCCAGCTCCATGCGGCGGTCGGCTTCTTCCGCCGCCCGCAGCGCACCGGCAACAGCGGCAATGCGGCCCTGCGTTTTGTACAAAGCATCCTGCAGTTTCAGAATACGGGCAAAGGGGGTATCACGGCTGTACATCCCCATGGTCTGTATCTTTCCGTCTTCTTTCTTCCCCGTCTTGCCGGCCTTACCCGGAACGCGCATATCCAGTACGCTTGATGTTATCAATGTGTCCGGGTCCATGTCCTCGTACTCTTTGATCTTTTCCAGAATCTTCAGCTCCCGCAGTTTGAGCAATCCCATCTCGTGCTGCAGTGCTTCCACGCCGTTCCGGGGTGCATCGTCAAAGGTTCCCCGTTCCGCCGGGGTGAGCTTATCAAAGAAAATTCTTGAATAGGCACCGTCCTTCTCGGCGTTCAGGTTGCCCGCCGGTGCCCCGCCGCCGGAGTTGCCCGCGGCGTTCCGGTTTCCCGGTTGTCCGCCGGGCTTCCTGTCGGTGGGAGTATCCCACCCGTCTTTCGACTTCCACCGCCGGACAGTATCGTACTTGAGGTGCAGATCATCCGCCAGCTGCCGGAGACTGACTTCGCCGCCCTTTTTCTTCCGGGCCATGTACTCAGCGCGGGCGGCATCTCGCTCATCGCTTCGCCTTGCCATTTATGACCCCTCCGTTTTCGAGCAATAAAAAATGCCCTGCCAGGCAAAAAGTCTGACAGAGCATCTATGTGGTGCCGCCGGTCCTGCGGCACACCCGGATATGAGAAAAGCCCCTCGGTGCTTCCACCGTGGGGCTTCTTCCATAAATCCACTGTACCAATTATACCACTAAAAACGTCTCATAGTGTCTCATCTTTTGTCCCAAAAGGCCGTTTCTGGGCTTGTAAATGTAAACATTCTGTGAACTGCCGCTCCTGACAAGATGGTTCCTCCCGATTTTGTTGACCTCAACAAGATCGCTGTCTGGATGTTTTGGCGGCACTGACAAATCATCAGCCGCTTGCAAATTGTAAGCAGCCACCATTTTGTTGGTTCCACCAATATGGTATGCACCATCCCGGTGACGCCACCGCCATGGTGCCCAAATCCCTGAAATTTTTGACCCGCCCCCTTATTTTTCGGGCCGGAGGGGGGAAGCCCTTCAAAAAAATTGATACCTAGAAAACTTTTGGGGCTTCGGAACCCGCATTCGCCCCGCCCCGGGGGGGCAGTACCTTGCTCATCGGGGCGGCCGCGGTGCCGGAGAGGGCCGAGGCCGGGCCGGAGAAGGAAGGGGGCAGGGGGATAGATAAGGCGAGTTCTAGCCCTCTAGGTCTAAGCCCTAAGCCTAAAGCCATATCCCGTTAGGTGGAGAATCTGACCCCTCCGGCGTTGGGCTGGCGGCGGGGTGCTGGCGGGCTGGCGGCTGGCGTTGTCGGTAGGTCTGGCAGGGGTGCGGGCAGCAGGGCGGCGGGGTCATCAGGGCGGCGGCGGGGTCCGGCTGGAAGGAGCAGCCCGGGCAGGTGATCGGGCGGGCGGTCCGCTGCTCATCGGGCAGGCCGTCACCGCCCAGGCCGGGCAGATCGGGCAGGTCGTCACCGTGGGCGGCGCGGTCCTTCCCTGTGCTGATTGGGTCGGCGGCAGTCCTTTCCGGTGCTGATCGGGGCGGGCAGCTGGCAGAAGAAAAGCCAGGGCGGACGGCGCAGGCCGTTCACTCTGGCTTTTTCGTTTCTGCTGATTGAGGCTGGGCGGATCCTTCCCGGTGCTGATCGGGGCCGGGGCCGTCGGGCACTGGTTCCAGCTGCACCCGATCCACCCGCACGGGGCACCGGGTACGGGTGCCGCCGGCACCGTTCCACCGGGTCAATTTTGCCGTTTGCCGGAGGGGTCAGATTCTCCACCTAACGGGAGTGAGAAGCAGGTGTAGGGCTTTAACCTAGCAGGCTAGAGCTCTCCCCAGTAACCCCCTATAGTCCCCCTTCTTCCCCGGATTCCACCGGGTCGATCTCTAGCGGCTTCCCTTCCCGCTCCATTCTGGCATATACCGCCGCCAAAATATACCCTTGCAGGCTTTCCCCGTTTTCTTTTGCCGCGGCGCGGATTGCTGCGCCTTTTGCTTTTATGGGCCAAACGGTTATGCGGTCGCATTTTGCGTTGTATTTGTCGTTATTTCGTCTTTTTGTTTCCGAAACTGGCATATTATTACCCCTTGCTTATTTTTATAAATATAATATAGCACAGTTCCGCCGACACCGCAACGTGCAATTTTCACAGCACCGCACCGTGTTTTTTGTGCAGACCGCCGAAAACACCGCAACGTGCTTGACAGGCGACACGTTGCGGTGCTACAATGCAGTCACAGCGAACGACACCGCAACGTGTCAAGCTGGTAACATAGCCGCCCCGGTCTGGGGCAGGAAGTGAGGTGAACAGCATGAGCATTGAATTTTTCAAACTCCCCGCCGCTTTGAAAAAAGCGATCTGGGCCGCCTACCTGGCAGAGTGGAAAAAGAAGCAGGCAGCAAAAAAGCCCGCCACCCGCTAAAGCAGGCGACAGGCTTGCAAGATGAATTTTCCACAACGCATCTTGTAAGCCAGTTTACCACCGAAAGGCGGTAAAGTCAAGCGGATGCCCTGGCAGGGTCGCACCGCTCAAACAAAGCGGCCCCGCCCCATAACCCCGGCAGCCCGCCGGGGCAAACCTGAAAAGCAAAGGAGCAAAGAACATGACACTTGCAAAGAAGATCACCACCGCTGCCGCACTGGCGGCCGCACTGCTGGCAGGCACCGCGCCGAAGGCCGCGGCGCAATGCCCCTACACCGTCGGCCCCCTGGGCCGCTACATCGCCCCGGCCATTGTGCAGGGCATGACCGCCACCGATGACGGCGCGGTTGAAGTCTGGTGCACCGATGCGCTGGACGGTGACGACTGGTTTTTTACCGTCGATGCAAAAACCGATCTGCGGATTTATGACCGGGTGCAGCTGGTAGTTGATGCCAACGACACCCCGGACAATTTCGCAGATGACAGAGTGGTTGACGCTCTGTTTTGCCATGACTGCACCGAAGATTGAAAGGAGCCCGCGCCATGATGACACTTGAACAGATCCGCCAGCGCAACAAGGCAGAGAACGCCGCAGCCCAGCGCCTGCAGGCCGCCGGGTATCGGCTGGAAGGATGGGACCCCCGCACCGGGCAGCGGATCGCCGCCCAGATCACCGGCGAGAACACCAACGACGAACGCCGCACGTTCTACGCCTTCCCCACCTGGCAGGATGCCGCCGCCGCTCTTTTGGGCTGAACGCCCCGGACGCCTTAGCAGGGCCGCACCGTAAAGCGACCCCGCCCCACTACCCCGGCAGCCGCCGGGAGATCATCCCGAACATCAACCCACGAACAAAGGAGCACACCCCATGAAGAAACTGACCGTGTACAACGTGTATCTGGACGACGGGAAAAGCGCTTTCCGCGTGACCGTTCCCGCCGCCAGCAAGAAAGAGGCCGCCGACTATGTGCAGGGCAACGGCGACGTTGTAGCCATCAACCCCGCACCGGTGCAGGGGATCGACCTGCACCGCCTGGCCTACGACCTCAAATCTTGCCAGTGGAGCCAGACAGATGTTGACATCATCACCCGCACGCTTGCAGCCTGCGGCCTGGATTGCTGAAAGGAGCGCACAACATGACAGCACTTGACAAGAAGATCAACCAGCTGGCAGCCCGTCACCGCTGGAACGTCACCCCCGTGCACGATCGTTTCATTCCCTGCTATTCCATCGTTCCCATGGATCGGCAGGAGCGTGACCGGATCAAAGCCACGCTTGACCGCTGCAAGGGTCTAAAGGTCAAGGTTGAGCAGGTGTTCAGCCCGTATGCCTGGACCTGCTCCATCTACGTTTTCGATCTGGCAGAGTGGGAAGCGCAGCAGGAGCGCAGCCGCCGGGAATGGGCCATTGTCAACGCCTACTCTGAAGCGTACCACTTCAACGGCCACGACAGCGCCGGCGCAAAGCTGGCAGCACAGCACAAGGCCGCAGAGATCGGAGCGCTGGACCTGTTCCGCCAGATGTACGCCGCATGAACCACCGCCGGACACTCTAGCAGGGTTGCACCGCAAAGCAGCCCCGCCCCACTACCCCGGCAGCCGCCGGGAGATCATCCCGAACATCAACCACAACGAACAAAGGAGAACGAACCATGAAAGGCATGACCAACAATCAGATCATCATGAACGAAGCCGCGAAGCTGGACCCCGCCACCCTGCACGCCATCGCCACCGCGCACCACACCCCAGAGCAGATTGCCGCAATGGCTGCAAACGCAGTCACCACCGACGAGAACGGCGACGAACAGCCCGCCACCATCGCAGACGTTGAAATCATCCTTGCAGCGGCAGAGCTGCACACCTTCGATCACTGGAAGAAAGAAGGCAAGAGCGTCAAGAAGGGCGAAACGCATTTGATTGAATGCTACCTGTGGAAGTACACCACCCGCCCCAGCAAGGCCCAGCGGGAAGCCGCTGAAGCCGAAGGCAAGGAAGCAGCCCCCGCGCCGCATTTCTACCCCACGAAATCGCACCTGTTCAGCTGCTTGCAGGTACACGACGCAAAGCAGGCCCCCGCCGGCCGCTTCGGATCTGTCGCCGCCATTATGGAGTATAACAAAAAGCTGGCCGCAGAACGCAAGGCCGCAAAGGCAGCAGCAGAGCAGACCGCCAGCACCCCGGCCCCCATCATCACCGAAGAGCACCACGAATTGCCGGAGCTGGTGCACGTCGATCCGCTGCCCACGAAAAAGACCAGCAAGCCCGCCACCACGAAAAAGCCCGCCCCGGATGTGCTCCGCAAGGCAGAGCGGGAAGCAAAGGCCGCTTTCCTGGCTGTTCCCGAAACCGACCGCAAGGGTCAGGCCGCCGCGCTGGATGCCTGGCGCAAGACCCGGAAGGCCGTAGAGGACGCAAAGCAGACCCCCGCCGCCGTAGCCGCGCCGGATGAAGCACCCGTGAAACAGCTGGACTTTGAAAGCATCGCCGCCGGGCTGCTGGCATGACCCACCACCACGAAACCGGATATTTTGGCAGGGCTGCACCGGGCAAAGCAACCCCGCCCCACTACCCCGGCAGCACACCGGGCATGAAAAACAGAACGAAAACGAAAAGGAGTTTTTGCAATATGAAAAGAGCAACCAGCACCCCCTCCGGGCTGAACGTGAAGAAGATCACCGCCTATCTGAAAGGGCAGGCAAAAAGCCGCAACGCCGTTCGGATCACCTGCCAGAGCGGCAGCGTGTACATCATCACCGGCTATGCAGCGTTCAAGCTGCCCGCCATCCTTTACCGGGATGTTATCCAGCCCGTGACCATGCAGGACGCACCCGCCGACGGCGTGACCATCGTTTCCAGTGATGCCGGGTTTGTGGTCAACGATCCGCACCAGCTGACCGCCGCGCAGATGTTCCAGAAGTTCAGCGCCTGCAAAGAAGAAGTCAAACGCACTTCGATCTTGCAGGAAGTCGAAGCAAAGGGCAAAGTCTGGGGCACGTTCCGAATGTTCCGCAACGGATCCCGGCCCATCATGATAAATTCTGAGTATGACGCTTTTGTGGATCATCACGAATTTGTTTACCACAGCAGTAACAGCCCGTTTGCGCCCATCCTGGCAACGGACACCGTAGACCCGAAGAAAGCCGCCGTTTCCGTGCTCATTGCCCCGATGAAGGCGAACGACGAAATACAGCAGGTATGCAACCGCCTGTTTGCATGATACGAAAGGAGAACGAAATCATGAAGAAGTTTGACAACATCTTTGAGCAGGCCCGCGAGATCATCCGTCAGCAGTGGACACTGCAAGACCTGCGCCGGGAAGCCCAGTGCACCGGCAGGCCCGAAGCGGTCCGCCAGCAGATCGCCGCCGCCCGGCTCCGCCTCATCTGTGCCCGCCGCGGCTACCAGCTCAACGCCTGACACGAAACCGGATGCCCTGGCAGGGCCGCACCGGACAAAGCGGCCCCGCCCCACCGCCCAGCATTCCGCCGGGCATATCACGAAACACGAAAAGAGGTTTACACCATGACCACCCCCAACGATGCTCTGGACTTCTACCCCACGCCGGACAGCCTGGCCTTTGATATGGTCTTTTCCCTGCGGGAAGTAAAATCCGGGTTCACCACCTACCCGAAACCCATCCTTGAACCGTCCGCCGGTGATGGAGCGCTTGCGCGTCAGGTCCACGCTCTGGCGTTCAACGTCCACCACGACTATAAGACCGGCGAGGTTGACCAATACGACAAGGGAAAGGCACGAAGCGCGGAGCTTGACTGCATCGAGCTTTCCAGCGATTTCCGCGCCGTGCTGAAGAAAGACGGTTTCCGGGTGGTGCACGATAACTTCTTGACCTTCCGGCCCACCACGAAATGCGCCGCAATCGTCATGAACCCGCCTTTTTCGGCTGGCGCTGCGCACCTGCTCAAGGCGCTGGACATCATGAAGGACGGCGGCAAAATCCGCTGTCTGCTCAACGCCGAAACCCTGCGCAACCCCTGCACCAACGAACGGAAAGAGCTGGCCGCAAAGTTGGAAGAGCTGCACGCCACGGTAAAATACATCCCGGATGCTTTCAAGAATGCCCGCCGGGCTGCCCGTGTTGAGGTAGCGCTTGTATCGGTGGACATTCCCCAGCGTGAACCGGTAAGTCGGATCCGGCTGGATCTGAAAAACGAAACTGCAGAGCGTTTGAAAGAAAACCCGGAGTTTGCCGCCCTGGTATCTTCCGACCCCATCACGGCAGCCATTGAGCGGTACAACGCCGCCGCAGAGGGTGTGCGCCGGATCTATGAAGAGTACAACGGAATCAAGTCGTTGTTTTCCTCTGCCGGCGCTGGTAAGAAAGAAAACCCCGTGATGGCTTTCACGAAATCTTATAACGACGCTATCCGGGAACTGCGCGGGATGTACTGGAAACAGCTGTTTGAAATGCCGCAGCTGTTCGATGCGATGACCTACGAAATGCAGCAGGATTACCAGAAGCGAATCAAAGAGCTTGAAGGCTACGACTTCAGCGCGTACAACATTCTGACCGTCCGGGAAGAAATTTCACGAAATCTTCTTTCCAGCATCGACCACGAAATTATAAAGCTGTTCGACGACTGGACGAACCTGCATTATAACGACGAGTACAGCAAGAACGTGCATTATTACAACGGCTGGTGCACGAACTCCGCGTACAAGATCAACCGCAAGGTGATTTTCCGCTGCAACGCCTTTGATACATACGATGGGCGTTTCTGCCCCCGGTACAACGCAACAGGCCATGTTGCCCAGATCGAGCGGGTGCTGCACTTCCTGGACACGAACGGCAAGCCCTACAATGGGGACGAACTCCGCGCCGTCCTAGATGCCGCCGAAAAGAGCGGCCAGACCCAGAAGATCCAGCTGCACTATTTCACCGCCACGTTTTACAAGAAAGGCACCTGCCACATCGAGTTTACGAACACGGACGTTTTGAAGTCCTTCAACCTCTACGCCGGACAGCGCAAAGGCTGGCTGCCGCCCACCTACGGCAAAAAGAGTTACCACGACATGGCCGCCGCAGACCGCCGGGTGGTTGACAGCTACGAGGGGGAGGCCAGCTACACCGACACCCTCACCCGGCACCTGATCCCCACGCAGAGCACGTTTTTACAGCTGAACGCTTAACACGAAACCGGATATTTTGGCAGGGCTGCACCGGACAAAGCAACCCCGCCCCATCTTCCCGACATTTACGTCTGGAACATCACGAAACAGAAAGGAGGTGTTTTTATGGTTCGATGTTGGATATACTCCGCTGGGCCAGATCAATGCCAGTGCTACAACGTAGATGACGAAAATCTAGCCGATCTGGCAGCACAGGCGCAATTCCTAGAGGACTTCCGTGCCCAGCGTGCAGCAAACCCGGCTTTATACCGGCAGCTGCTTAATATGCTGGTTCCCGCCGCCGATGCCATTCCCATGCGCAACTATACCGGCCTGCCGTTCTGACAGCCAGCCCCGGCAGCCCGCCGGGGTTATTCTTGCATCCCGTCACGAAATCTTGTTCTAATTTATTGCTTTTATTTGCGTTTTGCTCTATCATGACAGTAACGAAACACGAAAAGGAGGTTTCCCGTTATGACTATGATTCCCGCCTTCGGTCCCTGGACAGAGCATCCCGCAGACACTGACGAAGAAAAGCGCCTTGCCAGCGCCCAGCAGAGCAAGACCAGTCCGCTTTCTGTGGACAAGGAACACGAAACCGGGGTTTTCTATGGATCCGGCAAAGAGCCGTACCAGACCAGCCTTGCAAGCTGCACCTGCAACGATTTTGTAAAGCGCAAAAAGCCCTGCAAGCACATTTTCCGGCTGGCTATGGAGCTTGGCATCATCGACACTGCATACAAGACCGGGCGCAGCACCGGCGAACGAAACGAGGCGCAGATCAGCTTTGCAGACAGTGTTGCTCTGGTGGAGCAGCTTTCCGACGCGGCACAGAACGCAATCAAAGATATGTTGTATTACACCAGTGAGCGCATCGACGACCGCCAGAAGCCTGTAACCTGTCACGATCTGGATCTCGTGCCGGAGCTGCGCACGTCGCCCCTGCTGCACGAAAATCCGTATCCGCTGGAAGAAGTGCTGAACGATCTGCCAAAGCCCTTTGTTGTGCAGCTGCTGGATCTGGTGCACCGGGAAGGCAAGCCGAAACGAAATGCAGCCAAAACCGTAATGGCTGCATGGCTGGCGCAGAACGCACCCATGCTGGCAAAAGAGATGCCGCCTTGTGCATCCTTCTCTTTCGTGGAGGTGTTCGACAAAGCCCAGCGCGACGTTTACAAGTACCTGCACCGCAAGTACGACACGGAAACGGACTGGTACACCGGCGCAGAGCATCCCGCCGGGGCTGTTCCTGCGGCAGACGGTTCTGCTTACTACTTCCCAGAGGACAGAGTTACCGATGCCCTCACGAAACGCGGTTTCAATCGCTGCCTGAATGGGTACACCCCCACGAAATCGAAATCCTGACAACGAAACTTCATCTTTTTCTGCTAAAGATGATATTTCGGCATATTTAACCCGCCTTTTTGATACAAAACCTACAATTTAGGGGCTTAACTGCCCAGAAGGAGGCATTTCTACGAAAGATGCAGAGTTTTTCGCACCTTGGCGGCTGGTTGCGGCCTTTGCCGATGGTTCACGGCTCTTGTTCGACGGATTGACCGAAGAACAGGCACGAGAAGCGATGGAAGCCGCCCAGGAGCAGCACGGAGACATTGGTTACTGGAACCGGGTCACGGATCAGAACTATGAGGACGGTAGATACTACAAAACCATCCCCGAACCGCCCTGCGTGAATGTCGTTGACTTCACCGGTTACGATGGGCCGCTCGACGAAAACGGTTTTCCTGTCGGTCTGATGGACGAAATCGCCCAGAACGCCAAAGAGGAAGGCCGGGATCCGAACGAACCGCAGATCATCTTCAAGCGCAATGCGCCGCCGGATGACCAGCCGCGCGAAAAGTAAATCACGAAATCCAAAAAAGCTCGCCGGGTCGATGACCTGACGGGCTTTCTCTATAGCGCCCGGCAGGCCGCACAGCCCGCCGGGTAATTTCTTGCCAACTTTTCCACGTTTCCGGGTAGTCGTGTTTGTTTTTCTGCGCCGGGTGGACACAATTTGCGGAAGCGCATTTGCGTGAGGCCCCGACGGTCGATCTCCCCTATAGGAGAATATCGCCCTCAAGCCACGCATCTGCCCTGGGCAGGGTCTCGCGCACGTTATACGCGCGTGATAATAAGGCGGGGCACTCGGGCAGCCGTTCCGCGCCTCGGCCAAAGGCCAGCAAAGCCACGTTCCGAAGCCGTTTCAAATGCTGGATGCTGTATCCCGCATCAACCTGCACTTCTGCCCATTTTTTGTGGTCGATGTAGTATTCTGTCAGGATCAGATTGTGGACACTGTCCAGGCGGTCAATTTGTCCCCGGATCAAAGCCTCGTCGGACTTCAAAAGAGCCTGCTGACGTTCCAGACTGCGCAGCCTGTCGCCAATGCCCAGATCATCCATCTTGCAGGCCATCGCCGCGGTGCTGTCCCCGGGCTGCCCTCCGCCAGGCATACCGTCCATGTTGATGCCTTTCAGGGTGTCCACTTCGTCGTCCAGAGCGGCACACTGGCGGCGGATGATTGAAAGCCGACGTGGAATGTCTGCGCAGTATTTCAGAATCGCTTCCGCCTCGTGTGTCTTCATGCTCTGCCTCCCGAAAAATCAAAATTCAGTGCCAAAGATGGGACCTTGCCCGTTTACCCGCTCAACCATAGCCCCCACGCCGTAGATGTCCTCCACCACACGGCGCAGCATCTCGTAAGCTACCATCTCGCCGTCCTCGGACCATCCAAGGAACTGCTCGAAGTTGGAGCGGGTCTCCTTCATGACAGCGGCGATCTGCTCCACGGTATAGCTCATGTCGTGCAGGGCTTCCACGCAATACCGGGCCACCATGTCGGCAGCATCCCGGCGTTCGGCAAGGATTTCCCGCTCATTGGCCGTCTTGCCCAGCTTTCCCGCCGGGAGCAGGAAAGTTTCCACCATCAGCGGTGTGGTACGGTCTTCCAGTGCAATGCGGGCTTTCCGTGCCCCTCGTTTGTCCCGATCCAGCGTGTACCGTTCTGCCGCATTGTTCATCTTGACGGTCAGCACAGCCGCCTTTCCTGCATCAAAATCCAGAATGTCGTGTGCCGCTGCCACAAAGCAGTATGACACGACCTGTCCGATAGCTTCCCGGTTCAGCGATGCCGCCGTTTTGGTGCGGCCAAGGTTGATCTGCCGATTTACCGCGTTCTGGATGCTCTGCCGATAGTACGACGGCACTCTTGCTCTGCTTTTGCCCATGATGATTCCTTTCCCGCCTGTTCAGCCAGACGTTTCCATTCTTTGATCTCGCTTTTCGTGTCCGGGGTGATGATCTCCCGGAACACATAGCCCCGCGGCTCTGCAATCAGGTCAACAAACAGCCTGCGGCGGTAGATGTAGTCCCTCTGCGCCCGCCGGGTGAATTTTGACTTAATTTCCACCACTTCCACCGTTCCGTCGGCATATTCCAGCACATAATCCGCCGTATACCTTGCCGCCGGGAGATGGACAGCGCAGAAATCCTTTGCGGGCAGCAAAGGAAAGGCAACGTGCGGCGTTGCCTTGATGATCCTGCCGGACTGGATGCCCGGCAGCACTGTGCCAATGTAAAAATCATACTCGCCCTTGCTCTCGAAGACCTTCCCGATCTCCCCGGCAGTCTTGGCGGCAACTTCCAGCGATACCGCCCCCTCCGGGGCTTTCCTTGCGCGGCGGTCGGCTATTTGTTTCTCCGCTTGGGCACGGTATCGAGGCGGCAAGTCTTCCAGTTCCAGTCTTGTACTCACGGCCGGTTCCTCCTGTTCTTGTTCTTCGGCGGCTCTTTGCGGTACAGGCTCACGATCAGGTGACGGGTAGAGTTGCCCGTGATGGTGACTTCGCACCGATGCAGGGTATACCCCGGATACATCCGCTCCCAGTACACCCGGTCTTCCAGACAGTTTTCGCACACGTCTTTCAGTTTTGAGCGGCTCATTTTGTTGTCGTTTGGTCTGGGCATTTTGGGCGGCTGCAGGCCGTGGCTCTGCCGCCAGTGCCGTTTGCATCTGCGGTTCTTCACGATATACCGGGCAAGGCTTTCCACGCTGTTGTGGTCGAAGTGCAGCGGCTCACATCGAGCCATACCACGGCCATTCCACGCCTGTTCCACCATTTCCCGGGTCAGCCCCGCCGGGTGCGTCATAATGACATGGTGATGGTGCCGTCCCAAGACTTCACCTGTTACAGGGTCCACGGTGCAATACTCCGTCACCACGACCCACTTTGGACGCTGGATGCCCTGTTTATCGCAAAGGCGGTACAGCTTCTTGATTGCATTGGAGAAATCCCGGTCAGCACGGGCAAGGTCATTTGGGTCAGGGTGATGATCGTCGTCGTAGGTGTATGTAACCGAGAAATCACCGGGCCGGAAGTTCGTATTTACCAGCAGAACCAGGTAGCGGCCAGATTTGCGGAGATTGTAGGCTTCCTTCGCCAGACTGGTGGCGAGCTCTTTCTTCCGCCGGGTGCTGGCCTTATGCTCTTTCTCGGAAACCTCGAAAAACTCCGCCTGCATGGTGGGCGCAGTGGCATAATCCTTGCCGCAGATATATTTCTGTTCTCTGACATAAAAGCCGCTGCCCATACCCACTGCGTCCTCCTTCCCGTAAACGTCCAATTTGCTGAATAAAGGCCAAACCGCCCACCGCCCGTGTACTTCTATGCTTGCCCCCGCCCCCCGCTCCGGCGAGCTCTGCTGTCCGTTACGCCCTACTGCCGCGGGGAGACAATACAGGGGGTTCCCCCTGTACCCCCGTCACGGGAACGGCTGCTTCTAATCAAGCTCTAAGCAAACTTTAAGCAAGCCGCTGCTCCCGTGTCCCTTAGTTTATCCTCGGTATACAAGCCCCTTGCCGCCTCGTCAGGGCGGCAATTTTACGACGGGCTTGCTTATTCTCTGGAAACGACTTCAACCTGTAGTCACTTCAAAACGAAGCTGTTGAGATGGGGCAGCACCTCGCCGCCGCAGTTTGACACGATCAGATTGAAGTTCTTTTGGAAGACGCGAAAGTAAAGAGCGTTGCTCGCGTCCTTCGATCCTTCGGTGCGCTGCTCCTGAATCATCCGGGTCGCCTGGTTCCGGGACAGCCCCATGCCCATCAGGAGCTTTTTCATTCTCTTGGTCTTCATTTCAGTTTACCTCGTAGTCTTCAATACCGTTTTCGTCCGTCCGCTTTTCCCAGTGTTCGCAGCCGTCCTCAACGTCGGTGACATCGGTGCAGTTCAGCGACAGGCCATTGAAGCAGACCCAGGTATACTCCTCATGCCAGCGGCAGGTGCAGCAAGTCTTTTCAAGTTTCATATCGACACCTCACACATGATAACGCTGCATCGGTTTCCCAACCTCAAATGGCCTTTTCCCATACAGCGCATGACACTGCGGGCAAAGGTCAATTACTCTTGGATACTTCAAAGGGAATCCGTTAAAATCAGTTGTCACTTGCCAGTCAGTCACCCAGTCCTGCGTTGTCAGCGTATCCTGAAACCCACCCTCAAGCTGTTCCTGAAATGCAACTCTCCTGCATATATCGCAAAATATAACCTTGAACATCTTTTGCATATCAGTACCTCCCGCGCTTTGCGCACTTGCCATCACAGGCAGGCTTTCTCTCGGTGGGTGCCTCGTACAGCTGCACCATCGGCTGCGGCTGATCCGAACGATTGAGCGGCTTGTCATACTGAACCGTGTAGTCGCCCTTCGGGTTATCGTGCCATGCCAGAGCGTGGCGGATCGCAAGCCAGACCTGTTCTGCTCGGTATGGGATTCTCATGCAGTAATCGAGCGGAGCGGAAAGAACATATCTTTTGTACAGCTTGTCCACTTCTTCCTGCATGATGTTCCTGCGGTCGATCGAGATGCTGAAAATTTCATCGTGTTCTTCTTTGCTGGTAAACGAATCGTTTTCCAGAGCAGCATAGAACCTTGCCATGCAGAGTTCGTCTGTCAGGTCTTCAAACTGCCCCATGTGCAGACGAAGGTACATCTCGCAGGCTTTTGCTACTGCCTCGGCCACCGGGCGGCTCATGGTTATGGTGACTTTCTCGATCTCTGCCGGCGTTTTAGTTTTCTTCGCCATGGTGCGGCTCCTTTGCTCCCGGCCAGCCCCGACGCTGGCTGCGTTCAAACTTTCGGGCCATTGCTGCCACCTGAATGGCTTCGACAGCCAACGCAACCGCCCGATCATACACGCCCTTTGTTGAGATTTGCGGATTGTTGGAGTAAGCTCCCATCCACATTGCATTCAGCTCCCGGCGCAGAGCATCCATTTCCCGTGCGGCTTCCACCGTTTCTTCCTGAATGACCGCCACGCCCTCGTGGGTGCTTGCGAACATCCGAAATTTTCTGTTCGCTGCGGCCAGTTCAATTTTAACCAGCCGCTTTACATCAGCTTTTACAGCGTCCATAGCTCATTCCTCCACCATAACCACGTTTCCCCAGTTGGTTGTATACCGCTTTCCGTTCATTGTGATTTCAACTCTTGTGTAGTACCCGGTACTAAACATCTGATCCGGCGTTCCTTTGTCCAGTAATTTGCCATCCGGCGAATAGACGTACACCGTTTTGACTAGATATTCTTTGGTCACTGCGCTTTTGGCCGATTCACAGCCTGCCAGCATTCCGCACAACGTGGCGGTGCAAGCAGCCACGGCCAGCGATTTTGCAAACTTACGCATCATCTTCTGCCTTTCTGGAAACGTTCTGGTTGTAGCAGTCCTTGCAGCTGTATTGCTTCCACCGATCAGTCCCGATTTTCTTTTCCCCGCAGTACACCATCGGACGACCACATTGTTGGCAAACAGGCCATCCCAGTGGTTTTACCGGGGCAACATCTTCTCCCGGCTCGTCTTTGACCTTGAATCCCAGAAAATCAGCCACGCCATAGCTTCCGCCGCCACAGGAATGGCACTCATACAGCGTCGGTTCCATGACCTCTTCCGGCTTTTTCTGCCTTACGGCACGATACATCATGTCCATTACAAACTGTCGGTTGCTCTTTTCGCCGCTGGTTGAGCATTCCACATACTCTTTTCCGCACAAGCGGCACTTGTACATAGCGTCAAGCATCTTCATCGTCCGCCTCGGTTTCCTCGTTGCCTCCTGTCGGCCAGCACTGGCGCGTTATGTCCACCGTGCTGTCCTTTAAGCCCTCCATACGCAGGAGCGTCATTGCTTCCAGCAGCGAATCCCGCAGGGCTTCTTTCACGTCCGGCTGCATGATCGCCGCCCGGACAGAAAATCCGTCCTTTACTACGATGTACTTTTCACCCTGGCTGGATGTCCGCAGATAGAACGCCATGTACGCAGAATTTGCAAATTCACCCTGCAATGGGGTCAGATCGTCGGCGGTGGCAATGGCAATCACGTTCTTTTGCTCGTCCGTCAGCAGGCGGAGTTCCTGGCCGTGAATCGACACGTCAATGTCCATCGTCACCAGCCGGGTTTCTCCCTCCACACTGTCGGTCAAGTTGTATCCCTCAAGCCATGTCGCATCCTCGTCGGTGAAGTCGTTGTAGGCGATATTCTCCATCGTCTTAGGACCGATGCCAAGCATCATAGCAGTTTCGTCACGGTCGATGGGCTTCGGATAGCCGTTCAGGCGGTAGATGCCGTGTGCCGTCATAATCCACACTTCATGCAATGGGCCGACGTAGTGAACGCCGCACACCCCGCTTGCCTTGATGTTCTTTGCTATAGCTGCAAGTCTCATTTTCTGATTACCTCCACGTCCGGCTTCTTGGTTTCTTGGAATCTCGGATAAAACGTCATTGCGCACATCCTCGCTTCATGGAGTGCATCCTTTACGCTTACCGCATCGAGTTTGTACGGTAGGTACATCGGTTGCTTCGTGTAGCTGTCGATTCCGTGCAGGGCTATGCTGTATCTTTCCATCTTTTCTCCTTTCGTCTTATTTTTCTCTACGGGCAATCCCGGAATCGAACCGGGGCAGGCCTGTCCCTTGCTCATAAAAAGGAGCCGCCGCCAGGAAATGCCGATCATAATCACGGCGACCACCGCCGGGATAATTGCGCTGTTCTTGTACTCTTTTGCCAGGAGCAGCACTGCCAGCGCAAACAGGGCAGCGACCACACCGATGATGAAGAAAATCATGTTTCCTCGCTTCTTCCATTCGGCTATGTACGGTCTCGCTCCATGATTAAATCCGATCTTGGTAAGTAAGGTTTCCGTGTTATTTTCATTTTTTCGCCAGCGGATTCACCGCTCTATCGTCCCAATATTCAGTTGCTCCGATTTTTCGCGGGTCATTGTTCCATGCTTTCTTCCATTCCGGCAGATTCTCGTTGACCGCTTCAAACGTTAGCCCCCATGCCGCACATGCGTCCACTGCTTCTTTCAGTAGCGTTCCCTCTCGGCACGTCCAAAGGATCAGTGCTGCGCCGTCTTCCTGCTCTTTGAGCGCCCGTTGAATCACGTCCATCTTTGGCTTTCCGATTTTCGGGTACTCGTTCTCGCAGATCGTACCGTCAAAGTCCAGAGCAATCACCCTTCGGAACGGTCCCATGTATTTCATCCCGCTCATATTTACTGTTCCCGTTCTCCTTTCACCGGCACCCTACAAGCGGGTGCCGATGCCGGATTCCTGATTTTGACGACAGGACGAACGCCACCGGCGGAGCGGGCATAGCTGCAGTCCGCACCGCCGGCGCAGTAGACATCCGCGAAAAGGGTTGCCGAGTTCTGCACCCGATTTTGGAGCCAGTACCATTCCCACCCATCGTTCAAACCCCGAAAAGCAATTCGGTTTCTCCGCTGTTTCATGGACTTCCACTGCTCAACACCCGTCTCATTCTCACCGCATTTGTTCTCCCCGAAGATTTCCTTTTCTGTCGGGATACGGATCAGATCACCGTTTACAAACGGGGTCAGCAGCTTCTTGATCTTTTTGGGGAAGCGGTCGAGAATTTTACCGTTCAGCTTTGCCCGCAGATCGGATTCATTCCATCCGCCAGAGCTCGAACCGTTCTCGTTCATGCAGCTTTCCTCTGCCAGACAATTCACCGAACAGAAGATCATGCCGTCAAATTCAGACTTCACGGCCAGCATTTCTACCTTCTCGCCGGTTGTCAGGCGGAAACGGATCACATCTCCCACATGGAACAGGTCGGTTTTCAGCTTTTCGGTTCTTCTCACTTCCAGATTCATGGTTTTCTCTCCTTTCGTCAGCCGCCCAGCATCGGGTCCGGGCATTCCCAGCAGTAGTCTTCAAACTCAATTTCTCGATTGACTGTTGTCTCGCCTTTGATGATTTCGATTTCTTGGTTGAACTCCATCCCGCACTCATATCCGTACACTCTGAAGTCCAGATTGTACTTTTTTGACATCTCAATGTACGGTCCTACTTCGATTCCCCATGCGGCCTTCATTCTCACGACAAGGGTTGACTTTCCATCTTCTTTGCAGAGATTGTTGTAGAATCCTTCTTCTATGAAGTTTCTTTCCGTCCCTTCGATGTATGCGGTTCTGTCCACGTTCAGATACATTTCATCCCCGCTCGGCTCGTGCTCAAACCTTATCGCTTTCTCTGCAATTTCTGTTTGCGGCTCATTGCCAATCCATCTTGTGATGTAGCAGTGCAGGCATTCCGTTGCCCACTTTCCAATGTCCTCTGGCTTTCCGCGAACTTTCAGCTTTCCTTCTACCCAGTTCGGCATTTTAATCGTTCACCTCTTTCAGAATCCAGACCCGATGTTCGCCGTAGCCCGTCCATTTCAAAGCGTCTTCATGGCTACCAGAAACAGCAACGTCCAAATGGTTTCCCTGTACTCCTGCGCCCTTGTCCTGGACAATTCGGATACCCACATCTTCGATGTACAGAACCGTGCCATACGGGAAAATTGACTGATCCGCCGCCACGGTCACGCCGGCTTCCACCGGTGCGCCACTGGCTGTGATCCCGGTTCCTGTTCCGCAGATATGCTCGTACTTTTCCGTGCAGTAGGCGGTACAAACGAACGTTCCGGCATCTTCCACCATGAGCTTTTTGTCCAATGTTTTCCGTGCCTTTAACTCGTTTGCCAGTTCTTCTACCGCATCCGCCGCAAAGTACGCCGTATCTTTCCAGTCATTTGCCATTTGTTCCCAGTCCTCCGCACGGGATTTATAAATATCCCTCTGGATTTCCAGGTCGTTGATCCGGCTGTTCGCCAGCCCAACGGCAACGCTGCTGGCAGCCGCCGCGCAAATCGCAACAGATACAGCCAGCTTCGACAGGGTATCAGGTCTCACGTTTTTCATAGTTTTCCTCTTTTCTTGTGCGAACGGTCGGCATCGAACCGACCCGTCTGTTGATGATGGGGAATCGGAAACAGGCGGCACCTTGCGCTCGCATATCAGACCCGCTCCGTAAGGGAGGTACAGAGCGGGGCGGCCACTGCAATGGCCTGTTGCTTTTGGCCTGAGCAAGTTGAACAGGGTGTTTCTGCGCTCACACTGCGGCGTACCCGTTCCCGTCATATCCATGCGGGTACGGCTTCGGCAAGAACGGCAGCCCGGTTTTTCATCGGGCTTGAACGGAAAGGAGGACGCTGCTGTACAGCACCGCTCCGCCGTGCCAGGCGGCTGACTTCATGGCCGTGCCCGGCTTTCATGGAAAGTGTTAAGCAGGCGCAGGCGGGGTCCGTCCCCGCTCACGATGTCCCTGTGCCAGAAGGACACCCCGCGCCACATAAAAAGCAGCCCCGCTTCTGCGGGCAGGGCTGCCTATTGTTTCACCGGGGACAATGCTTTGTATCAGCAGCATCGTTTCCCTCATAGTGCTTGCACTCCACGTTGTAGCCGCCGCACGGGGCGCATCGTGCAGCGGTGATCTCAAACGTGTGTTTGCACTGTTTGTCTTTGTGTGGCTCGTTCCGCTCGGTGGGTGACCGGTTATGTATCCTCATCCTTTTACCTTCCTACCTCATCGTGGTGTGTAGCGATCATATCCGCCATGTGAACGCACAGGGCTTCCGGGTATTCGTCAAATACTTTGCTTGCCGTGTTCCAGTCCCGCTCTCCGGTATAAGCCCCCATGTGCCACCGAATCGCATAGGTTTCTGCTTCTGTCAGCTTGATAAACCGTTGTGCGATGATTACGCTTCCTTCACCATGTCCAAGACACAAACCGCCGTTCGACTTGTAGCCATCTTTGGTTTCCTCGTAACTGCCCACCTTGCAAATATCGTGAAGCAGAGCCGCCACCACAACTGCCTTCATAGTGCAATGCCGGAAAGCATGGAGGTTCATCATAAGCTCCACTGCGTTGTTTGCCACGTTCACTGTGTGCTCGCACAGCCCGCCCTCATACGCCATGTGGTGCCTGGCGCTTGCCGGTGCCGTAAAGAATCCGCTGTGTTTCAGCCAGTCAAGCAGTTCCTTATTGCCCTCTCTGTCCGCCAGTACATCAGACCACATTTCCAGAAACGCTTCCCGTGCTTTCTGCATTTTGTTTCCCATTTGCTCTTACTCCTTTCAGCAGCTGATCCCGCCCCTCCGGGTAATTGGTTGGACGATCTAAAATCTCCGGGTGATTCTCGAAATATGCGATCAGCATCTCCCGCATCTGCCCGGCAGCGAACGGTGAATAGGTTGCCCGAACTTTCCGGCTCATAATTTCACGCCTTTCTTTTTCATTCTGGAAGCGGGTTTTGTTTTCGTTCCTCCCGCCATTGGAACACGCTGTCAGATTTTCCCGAGGTGGCGCATGACCATTTCTGCGATCGCCCTGCCGATAGGATCATCTGCATTCGGTGCGTGCCGCTCCCCGTTCTCCTTGCTCTTGCGTTCCAGCCCTTCGTTCACAAGGCTGTCAATCATTTCGTGCATGACACGCTTTGTCGCCGCCAGCAGCCTCATATTTCCGTTCGTCGTTGTGACAAGAACGTTCGCCGCAATCGTTCCAGCGATCACCAGCAGCACCGGGGTCGTGCCCTCCATTTCAATTTCGGTGCCCTTGCCGTCATAAACAGCAGTGATCTTTGCGCAATCTTCTTTTCTGTCCATGGTCTATCCTTTCTGTTTCTGTGTAAATATTCGGAAGTGGCGGTACGTCCCGGAGTCAGCACCAGGCGGCGGGGTATGTGGCTTCCCCGCCTGCACTGGCCGCACCATATAAAGGGCAGTTCGGACAGGGAACCGCCCACCCATGCGGGCCGCCCTGCCGTGTTCTTTTCATCCCTGGCAGGTGAGATGCCGGCTTGCGGAACCGGCAGCCGGCGCGCCCCTAAGTGCCCGGCTGTTTGGCAGGCGTGTTACGGTTCGCCCGGACCGTTTACTTGAACCACGTCTTTGCGTTGTCCCAGTTCTTGATTGAGAACGTCACCAGCCATACCGCCGTTGGTATCTGCCAGATGAACTTTGCGCCCACAATGTAGCAGATCAGGCAGACCGGTGCTGTGAACGAGAACCACGATAGGAACAGCGCAAGCCCGATGATTGCAGTTTTAATCAGGATCGGGAGCAGATTCGTCCACATGTTTTTTCTCCTTGCGCTTATGTTCCTCGCACTGCTTGTGAATAATTTCTTCCGCCTTGCGGCGGCGCTCCGATTCCTCAAAGCGCCACCGGCCATAGGATTTGCCCGCTGCATCTGCCTGCCTGGCATCCAGTGTCAGCTTGTCCGGCGGTGTCTGGATGTGCCGCCGGACTTTCTGCCCCGGTGGATTGATCCCCCGTGCGTTGCAGATGGGGCAGATTTTCGTGCTCGCCGAATCCGCAATGAAAGTTTCGCCGCAGCGGTCGCAACGCTTAAACATCGGCATCCGTATCACCACCCCAGTTTGTGTAGATGCAGCCAACAATGCCGACCGTGATCATCAGAACAGCAAACCATGCGACCGGTGCGCAGGCTGCTGCCTGCGCTTCCGTCACACCGTAAAGCCACATCAGAAAACGGATCATCATACATAACCCCCTTGTTTCTGCAGCTGAACTCCTGCGCCCAGCTTTCAAGGTCCCGGAGTTCTCTGAGCCTTTTCTCGCGGCGGCGGCGTTCCCGCACCGCCCGCACAATGGTGTACACTGCCATACAGGCAACTACGATGAACACCGCCGGTGTCAGCCAGCTCATACGGCATTCTCCTTTTCCTCCGGTTTCTCCGCTGGGTCTGCGCTCTGGGCTTCCTTGTAGCCCTGCACAAACCCTGCCATAAAGGAAAGAGCCGACTTACCAAGCGGCTTTGCATCGTCCATGATCTTTGCCAGCTCTTCCGTCTGCATCTTTTCTTTCTCGCTCATACTCTCACGCTCCTTGTTGTCCGTCCTTTCCCGCCGTGCTATAATCAGGGCAGGAAAGGAGGTATACTTATGAACATTCGTCCATCTGATATTGATTTGCTATCCCGTGTTTTTCAGGCGTTTGATTCTGCTCCCGTTGCATTCTTTGAAAATGTACCGTCCGACAGAATCGCCCAGCTCAAAAACGCAGCCCGCGGACTGCCCGTAAAGTTCCGCTTCGGCTCTGGCTCGTCTACCTCGATTGAAACGCTCGCATTTGGATTCGCCTGCAACTACGCTCTGTCGAGAAAAGACTTCTCGCGTCAGGAGAAGGACACGATCTGCGCATATCGGGACGCTCTTCAATCCGAACTGCTTCTGATCCATCCCGATATGTAAGTGCAACCGGGTCAACTTCCACATTTTCGCTTGCCAACAGCACGAGCCACGCCACGGCTCGTGCTGTTCTTGTTTTCTCCATCCTCTCACCCCCTTTTCTGTGTTATAATGTATCTGTGCGGTCATTGCTGGCCGCCGTCAGCTTTGAAAACAGGTGCGCACTTGCCGTCAGCTCCAACTCCCGGCAGGCACGCCGCCTGTTTTGCCGGCATACCCCCTTCTGCGAAAGGAGGTGATACCATGTCGATCCCCACCAAAGTTGATGTTGCCATTGGATCGCACCATTTTAATGGTTTCCAGTTTGGTGACAACGGCCCGATTTCTATTCCAGCAGAAGCCGTCGTTGCCATCGGTGACATCATCGCAGTTGATGGAAAGCCCTGTAAAGTAACCAACGCCATCACGGACCAGGTAGACAGCAAGGCAATGCACATCAACATTTACATTACTCCTGTCGAGGAGTAATCACCTCTTGGGCGCTCCGTCTGACATGGGCGGGGCGCTCTTTGTTGCTCTCGTGTTCGCTAAGTTAACTTTACGAGTTCATTATAGTTTATCAAACTATCATTGTCAACCCCTTTTTCTTCTTTTCTCGTTGACTTAATTAACGCGCCGTGCTATTATTATTGTAAAGGAGGTGAAACAAAGGTATGAAAGATAGAATCCGGGAGGTTCGAGAGCATTTTGGACTTAGTATGGAGAAGTTTGGTTCCCGCATTGGCATAGGCAAAGCGTCCATTAGTCTTTTGGAAAGCGGTAAGAACAATCCATCCGTTCAGACCATTACTCTTATCTGCCGGGAGTTCGGTGTAAACGAACAGTGGCTCCGCACCGGCGAAGGGGAGATGTTCGAGCAGACGCGGGAAACCGTGCTGGACAAGCTCTGCGCCGAGTATGATCTTGGGGCAGAACACCGGGCCATTGTGGAGGGATTTCTGGATCTGACCCCGCAGGATCGGGATGTGGTACTGAAATACTTCCATAATGTGTTCAGCCGGTCTACATCCCATGCCGCCCAGAGCGCGGCAGTGCCCGACAGCGAAGCCCAGCGCATTGCCGAGAGCGACGAGTACAAGTCGCTTGTGGAAAAGAACGAGCCGCCGGCGAAAGAATTGCGTACTACCGCCGGTTAGTTCTCCAGCGCGCCGCAGACGAGTGGTTGAAGCGTCACCGCTGACCGCCATGCAAAAAGAAAAAGCCCACCGGGGGACAGCCGGTAGGCTTTTTCGTGTATGTAAAAATAAAAAATGCCCCATCTTCTCAAAAGAAAAGACAGGGCATTTTGAAATGAGTTGAACCTAAATGTGCAACTCTACTTATATAAATAGCTCCCAGATATGATATTTCGGAAATGAATTTAACTTTTTGACTGTTGAAAGTGTGGAAAGATTTATTTTCCCCAGAACTTGCAACGGCTTGCAACAAACTTAAAACTACTTGAAAGGTGGTATTTATGCCTCGTAAAAAGAAACTGCAAGAGGTAGGCGGACTGCGGCTGGTGGCGTACTACCGCTACTCCGGTGGCTCCGGGCAGACCGAGCAATCCATAGAGGGTCAGCGCCGGGACTGTGAAGCATACGCCAAGCTCCACGGCATGACGATTCAGCATGAATACATTGACCGGCATATCTCCGGCAAGACCGACGACCGCGTGTCGTTCCAACAGATGATCCGGGACAGCGACAAAGGTGCGTTCGATATGGTGATCTGCTGGAAGACCGACCGCTTTGCCCGCAACCGTTACGACAGCGCCGTGTACAAGAAGCGCCTGCGTGACAACGGCGTTGAGATCATCTATGCGGCAGAATCCAACATTTCCGGCGCGGAAGGTATCATCATTGAAGGTCTGATGGAATCTCTTGCCGAATACTATTCCGCCGAGCTTGCCGAGAAGATGCGCCGCGGTATGCGTGAGAGCGCTCTCAAGTGCCAGGCTATCAACCGCTGCAGGCCGCTTGGTTTCACCACCGATGCCGGCAAGAAGTTCATCATTGACGAGCGCACCGCTCCCGCCGTTCGGTTCATCTTTGAGCATTACGCCGCCGGGGAGAGCGCAGCGTACATCGTGGAGCAGCTGAACGAGAAGGGCTACCGCACCAGCCAGGGCAACGAGTTCAACAAGAGCAGTATCAATCGCATTATTCAGAACGAGATGTACCGCGGCGTTTATATCAGCAAGGCGTATGACGTTCGGATCGAGGGTGGAGTTCCCGCGATCGTGGACGACGAGTTATGGCGGAGGGCACAGGCTATGGCAAAACTCAACAAGCAGAAGCGCGCAAAGTATTCTTCCAAGGCGGACTATTTCCTTTCTGGTAAACTGTACTGCGGCGAGTGTGGCTGCCTGATGAAGGGGATCAGCGGGCACAGCAGCACCAACGGCGAGGTGTACCGGTACTATGCCTGTTCCAATCCTAAATGCAAGAAGCACAACATTCCGAAAGAGGAACTGGAAGGAAAGGTCATTCAGGCTATCATTGACAACTTGTTACAGCCGGAAGCTATGGAAGCCCTTGCGGAAGCAATGGTGGCTGTGCAGGAAACTGATGCCGACAAGCCAAACGCAGAGCGTGAAGCCATCCAGCAAGAGCTTGCCGATGTCCGCCGCCGGAGCAAGAACATTTTGGATGCCATCGAGAACGGCACCGCAAACCCGCATCTGACCGCGCGTCTGGATGAACTGACCGAGCGGGAGAATACTTTGCGTTTCCAGCTGTCCACTCTCACCGATGAAAAGCCCCTGCGCTTCACCAAGGAGGAATATCTTTTCTTGTTGGAGCAGTTCTTGATTGACCCCGCCGAGCGCAACGAGGACTACGGTAGGCGTGTTGTTCACACTTTCGTAACTTCTATGGAAGTTAGCGATTCTAAACTGCTTATTTATTTTAACATTTCCGAAGAAAGCGCTGACAAAAACAAAAACGCTTCACCGTCTGAACTTCAAAAAGAAAGTTCGACGGTGAAGCGTCTGGTCCGAGTGGCGAGAATCGAACTCACGGCCTCTTGAACCCCATTCAAGCGCGCTACCAAAACTGCGCTACACCCGGAACTCTCGGCACCGGCTGCCAGCAGCGCCTGTGTGCAGGCTGCTGCCGTGGCACCGGTAGTGATCACATCGTCTACCAAAAGCACCTTTCTGCCCTCCACAAGTTCCGTGTCCGTCACCCGGAAGGCACCCGCCACATTGGCAAGGCGCTGCTCAAAGGGCAGGCCCGCCTGATGCCGCTTTGCACGAGTGCGGCCCAGTGCTTTCGGGTACAGCGGTATCCCCAGTGCGCGGGCCAGCGGCACCGCCATGAGCTGCGGCACATTGTAGCCGCGCGCTCTGCCGGATGCCGGTACGGGAACGATGCAGTCGTACCCAAGGGACATGCCTTCCACAAGCTCCGGCACCGGTTCTGCACCGGCCATATGCATCTCGCTGCCAAAGGCCAGCTTTGCCAGCCAGAGGCCCAGCTCCACCGCCGCCCACGGTGCAGCATGGTATTTTGTATGCAGGATGCCGCGCCGCACACAGCCCTCATACCGGAACGGTGCTGCTGCACCGGTCAGTTCCCCTAAATAATGCTGAGAAGCGTCCAGCCGCATTCCCGGCTTCCTGCGCAGCGCTTCCAGCTCCGCGGCACAATCCGGGCAGACAAGCACACTGCCCAGCACCCGATCACAAAACGGGCAGCGGCGTGGGTACACCAACTGTCTTGCCCCGCGCAGAATGCGGCGCGGGACGCTGTAATAATCCATCAGTCCTTTTTGACAGCCACGATCACACGCACGCGCTTGCCCGCAGCACAGCCAAAGTTATCGTACCAGCCGGTCAGGTAGTAGCCCTCCGAGTTGACCTCGGTCAGCTTGGTGGCGTAGTACTGACCCTTGTACCACAGATACACCTGTGCGTCGTCCGCCATCTCAAAGCGGGTGCCGTTGCTCATGACCGACGCTGCACCCACCTGATCGATCTTCATGGGCATGAGCTGGACCATCGTCCGCACGCTGCCGGTCGTCTCTCTGCGGGCTGCAACACCACCTACCAGCACCGGATATTTGACGTTGGTGGTGAAAGCTACCTGCGAACCATTGACATAGCACACATAGGTAGCACCGCCGCCAATATAGCGGAAGATGGACGCATACGGTTCGCCTACAAGGCTGCCCACCTGCCGCAGACCAAGGCTGAGCAGGCTATCCGTGTTGGCTGTGATCTTCTGCCACAGAGTGGAGAGGATGTCGCCGTTGATCACACCCCACAGCACTTCGCTGGTGGTGGGCACCAGAACATCCTTCAGGTCGTCCACGATCTTATCCTGCGTATCCGTGCTGTCGCTCTTGCCGGTGGAAATGATCTTGGCCAGCGTCTGCAGTTCCGAGTAGTTGACTGCCACATTCTTGATATCATCCAGCACGCCGTAGGTCCACAGGTCGCCGGTGACATCATTCAGGATCAGGCGGTCGATCTCGCCCTTCTCATTCAGCGTATAGTAGCGGACGTTCAGAAGATTCAGGTCTGTCCCCGCTAGGCGGCTGGGACGAACCGTCCCAGCCACACCCTCCGCAGTTGTATCCAGAATCTGTACATCGTCGGCAAGGGCATAGCTGCCCAGTGCCGTTGCATCTGCATTGACCTTGCCGGTAACGACCTTGTTCTCGATGCCGCTCACGGACTCGCCTTCCGGCGTTACGCGGATCTCTACCAGCCAGCCCTTGGGGTAGTTCAGGCTTTTGTCCACATTCACAGTGCGCTGAACACCATCGGTGCACATGACAGCCACGCGCTGCAGCACATCCGCGCCGTTATCTTCCACAAGGCTGCGGGCTGCGCCCTGCACCACGCCGTAGAACACCTCGTCGGCCTCTGCGCCGGTAATAACATCCGCCGCCTCATTGTTCATGCCCAGCAACAGAGTGACCACTTCGCCCACGCCGCCGCCGTTCAGGCTGGACACCTTGGAAGCCACTGCTGTGCTGCCCAGCTGATAGCTGGTGCCCGCCACTGTAACCGCCGTGGGAGCGCTTGCACTGGGCGAAACGGCAGTGATGCGGCCTGCTGCTTTGCGGGTGTAGATCCATACAGTCTGCAGACTTTCGCTGTAATAATACACATCGTAGCGGTTCAGTTCTGCAGAAGCCGAGACCTTATCGTTGCGGTAAATGCTCACCGGCGTAAAAGGCAGCTGGGTGCCTTCCGCTGCCACAAAGGGTCCCTTCAGGCTCTTGAGCATTACCGTGGAGGTGTCCACCTGACCGTTCGAAACCGTAAAGCCCAGGCTGGTACCATAGGCGCTGCCAGAGGCGGTGTTTGCCGTGAGGGTGTTATACAACAGCAAAGCACAATCCTCATAGTTCATGGCCTCGCTCTGGCTGCGGTTCAGCTGGTTACGCAGGCCCAGTTCCTGCGCCTTGTTCAGCTGTGCAGTCGGGAACACGCCGTTGAGGTCGGTCATTTTATAGCCCAGTAGCTTGAGCGCTGCGGTGCAGGCTTCTTCCAGCGTGACCGTATTATCCGGGCGGAATGTACCATCAGTATAGCCGTTCATCCAGCCCTGCTGCACCGCAATGCGCACATAGGGTGCCCACTGAGAGCTGCCGGGCACATCCTTATACAGTGTGCCCAGATTGCCCTGCTGGCTGGCGCTTTCGCGGTAGGCCGAAAAGGAGACCAGCATCTTGGCAAATGCACCGCGGGTGACGGCAGCATCCAGACTGCCGGTCTGGCTGGTATCCATAGCGCCCAGCGTGATGGCCGTCTGGATGGCCGAGTTGTTCAGGCTGGCCGCCGATGCCGGAAGCACCAGCACGGATACAGCCAGGCATGCTGCAAGCAGACATGCGAAAAGACGTTTTTTCATAGGTATATTCCCCTTCCTTGGTGTTTTGCAGTCCGGCGCAACGCCGGCAGAGAAGAGTTCAGTCATAGCGCAATGCTTCAATGGGGTTGAGCCGCGCTGCGCGCTTTGCGGGCAGGTAGCCGAACAGCACGCCAATCCCCACCGAGATGCCAAAGGCCACTGCGATGGAATTCAAGGACGGGCTGACCGTGACCGTTGTGCCGCTGGTGAACATGGGCAGCACCTTGTTTGCTCCCATGGATACGATGTAGCCCAGTGCAATGCCCAGTGCGCCGCCGAGGGCCGAGGTGGTGGCTGCTTCCACCACGAACTGCGACAGAATGGTGCGTTCCTTGGCACCCAGTGCCTTGCGAATGCCGATCTCGCGGGTGCGCTCAGTCACCGACACCAGCATGATGTTCATGATGCCAATGCCGCCCACCAGCAGCGAAATGCTGGCAATGCCGGTCAGGATCACAATGACCATGTTGATCATGTTGTTCATTTCCTCCAGCCACTCGCTGGCGCTGTAGACATAGTAGCCGTTATCCGAGCCAAGCAGGCGCTGCAGTTCACTTTCCACCGCAGACTTTGCTTCGTTGGCGCGGCCCTCATCCTCCATGACCGCGGCATAGTTGTTCACCGTGCTCTGGCTGGAAAGGCGCATGGCCGTGGTATAGGGCAGGTAAACGCAGTCGTCATCGCTGCCCTGCTGCATGTCCGGATCGCTGACTTTGGCCGCCAGCACGCCCACGATGCGGAACTTGTTGGCACCGATCTTGAGCGTCTGGCCAAGGCCGTTGCCGCCAAAGGCCACACGGTTGAGGTAATCGCCGATGACACACACATGCTTGTTATCCTTCATATCCATGTACTGCAGGCCGCGTCCCTGCGCGATCTGGTAATTTTTCATGGCGGAATAGTTCTCGTCCACACCGCTGATGTTGGACCAGCGGTAGCTGGTAGTGCCGATCTTCAGCGTGCCGCTGCCGCTGAAATCGATCTGCGGCGAAATGGACTGGATCAGCTCCGGGTACTCCGTGGGCAGCTTGTACATTTCCTCCACCGAAACGGTGCGGGAGCCGTTGCCCCACACCTGCACCGAAAGGGTGTTGGTACCCAGTGCCGAAAAGCTGTCGCGCATGCTTTTGGTCATGCCGTTGCCCAAGCCCACGATGACGATGACTGCCATAACGCCGATGATGATGCCCAGCATGGTAAGGAAGGTGCGCAGTTTGTTGCTCCACACGTTCTGGATGGCCTGACGGAAGGTTTCAATAATCATGCTTTCTCCTCCTCATCCGGCGTTTCCGGCAGCAGCGTGGGCTGCACCACGGCTTCCGGTGCATGGGCATCGCCATCGTAGACCACCCGCCCGTCCTCCAGACGGATGATGCGGTCTGCCTGCACCGCAATGGAATTATCGTGGGTGATGAGCACCACGGTGTGGCCCTCATCGTGCATCTGCTGCAGCATTCCCAGCACTTCGCGGCCGGTGTGGCTGTCCAGTGCGCCGGTAGGCTCGTCGGCCAGAATGACCGCCGGGTTCCGCACCAGCGCCCGAGCGATGGAAACACGCTGCTGCTGGCCGCCGGAAAGCTGGTTGGGGCGGTTCCTGAGCTTATCGCCCAGACCCACCTGCTCCAGCACCTCTTTGGCCCGGGCGTGGCGCTCGGCGCGGCCGATGCCCGCATACACCAGCGGCACCTCCACGTTCTCCATCAGGTTGAGCCTTGGCAAAAGGTTGTACTGCTGGAAGATGAAACCCAGCATCTCGTTGCGGACGGATGCCAGCTCGTTGCGGCTCATCCGGCCAACGTCTTTTCCGTTCAGGCGGTAGGTGCCGTGGGTGGGCACATCCAGACATCCGATGATGTTCATGCAGGTGGATTTGCCGGAGCCGGACTGGCCCACGATGGCCACGAACTCGCCTTTTTCGATTTTCATGGTGATGTGGTCTGCAGCCTTTACCGTGGTGTCACCCATCTGGTAATACTTGCACACCTCATCAAACTCGATCAGAGCGCTCATGCATTCCTCCTGTGTCAGCCCAGATAGACCACGCCGTCTGCCTGAGACGGATTCACGGCATCCTCTGCGGAGCTCTGCTTTTCCTCGGCTTCCACAGGCTCTTCCGCCGGTACGGTCCCGTTTTCCGGTTCTGCTTCATCGACCATGCCGTTCTCAGCATCGGCGCCTTCCTCGCCCTCGGTGCCCTCTGCATCCGCCTCGTAATAGCCGCCGTCGTCATAGTACGTATCGGTACTTGCTGCGGCAGAGTCGTAAGCCACCGTGTCATTGCCGGTCAGCCCGCTGACGATCTGGGTGTAGTTGTCATCGCTGACGCCGGTCTTGACCGGCACATACACATAGTCGTCCGGCGCGATCATGCCCGGGTCTGCGTTGACTGCGCTGGGGGAGTCCTGCGTGACCAGCACATAGCCGCCGCGCACGATGGCAGCGTTGGGCACGGTAAGGGTATTCTTTGCCTGTGCCACCACGATCTCAGCATTGGCGTTCATGCCCGGGCGCAGGCCATCGGTCTCATCAATGCGCACCTTGACCGGGTAGGTGGTGGTGCCGCCGTTGGAGGTACCCTTCATGGAAACACGGGTCACAACGCCGGTATAGGTCTTGTCCGGCACGGCATCCGCCGTGACCTGCACGCTCTGACCCACCGACAGGCTGCTGACCTGCAGCTCGTCCACGTTCAGGGTCATCTCCAGATAGCTCAGGTCAAAGATCGTGCACAGGTCCGAGCCGGCGGACAGCGCGTCCCCGGCCTTGGCATTCTTTTCAATAATGGTGCCGCTGATGGGCGAGGTAATGGTGTAGTTGTTCATAGCCTCCTGCAGATTGTCCATGTTCAGCTCGGCGCTGCGCAGGCTCTCGGCGGCAGACTGGATGGCCTCGGTCAGGTCCTCGCCGCTGATCTGCAGCACGATATCGTCCTTGTTTACGGCTCCGCCTTCCGGCACATTGATGGCCGTCACGGTACCGGCGGCAAGGGCAGTCAGGGTGCGCTCCGCCTGATACTCAAAGCACTTGGCGGCAATGCAGTTCACGCCATTGATGGTTGCCGTTGCTGCCTGCGCAGTGGTCAGGCCGCCTGCATTGCGCACAGCAATGGTCACGGTGCGGGTGAGCAGGTTGCCGGTGCTCAGGGCATCGGTGCCGGTCACAGCGGTCACGGTGCCGGTCAGCATTTCAAAGGTGCCGTCCAGCGTCACCTCTGCGCTCTGGCCCACCGAGAAGGTGGCGGCATCTGCTGCCGGGAACTCCAGCCGCAGCACCATTTTGGAGCTGTCACGGATGACCGCCACTTCCTGACCGCTGGTCACTTCGTCACCCTTGGCCACCTTGAGGGCACTCACAACACCTGCCACCTCGGCGCGGACATACTGGCGGTCTGCCGTCTTGTCGTAGCTGCGCTGTGCCTGCTGCAGAGCAATGGACGCCTGCTCCGCCTTGGTGGTGGCATCGGAGGAGTCCACCGTGTACAGCACGGTGCCTTCCTCCACGATGTCCCCTTCCTCAAAGCTGCTGGTCAACACCTTGCCCGCTACCAGCGACTTAACATTATACGTATTAGCAGGGTTCAGAGTGCCGGTTCCGCTGAGGGTGTTGGACACATCCCGCTTGGACGGCGAGACCTGCACATAGTTGATGTCCGTATTGGCGTTCTGTGCCTTGTCCGGGCGCAGGATGAACCATCCGCCCAGCACGGCCACGCACACCACCGGCACCATCCATTTCCAGTTCTTGCGGAAAAAGGCTGCTGCTTTGCCGCCCTTCGCTGCGGGCTTTGCCTCACCCGCAGCCGTCTGCTGTACCGCAGCATCCTGCTTCTTTTTAAAGATCATGCTTGCTGTTTCCTCCTGTATCTTTCAGGGCATGCCCTGGTTTCGGTATCGGGCGCAGGCTTTGCAAAAGCGCGCGATAAAGAGTTTATTGTTAGTTTATCGCATTTTCGTCTATTACACAAGCGTCTAAATTTTGTTTTGACGCATTTGTGTCAAAGTTTTACCCAACTTTCACACCGTGCCCTCTTTTGCCTTCCAGACAAAGCAAAAGAGACAGTGCCCCGCTCTTGCAGGGTACTGCCTCTTTTTTGAAGCACGATCTTTATTCAGCTGTAGTTTCCACTACCACATACACCCCGGCAGGGACGCATGCAGCCCATGCGCCGTCCTTGTCCAGCCAGCCGAATTGCTCGCACACATGGTCCGGGCACTGACTGTCCAAGAACGCGATGGCACCATCCTTTACCTGCAGATGCACGACATAATTGCCCACATCATACAGGTAATCGTGGTCTGTATCCAGCGGCAGAGTCTCGGTGATGCCATCGCCAAAATCGACGGTGGCCTGCAGGCCGCTGCCCTTGCTGCTGTGTGCTGCGCGCACGCCGAAATACAGCGCTGCTGCCAGCACAAGGATCACTGCAGCAAAGATCAGGTTCTTCATCCATGGCTTCAGGCCTTTGGAGCCGGAAGCGTTTTCAGGTGCTTTGCGGGTACTCATGCAGCGTAGTCGCTGGCAGCCTTACCTGCAATGCGGCCAAACACGGTGAAGTCTGCAACAGCGTTGCCGCCCAGACGGTTTGCACCGTGCACACCGCCAGTGACCTCACCTGCTGCAAACAGGCCGGGGATCACAGTGCCGTCCTCCTTGAGGACTTCGGTGTTGGTGTTGATGGTCAGGCCGCCCATGGTGTGGTGCACACCAGCAGTGACCTTGATTGCATAGTACGGAGCAGTATCCAGCGGGTTTGCAAAGCTGGTGCGGCCAAAGTCGGGGTCATTCTTGGCCTCAACATAGCCGTTCCAAGTCTTCATGGTCTCGGCAAAAGCAGCCTCATCAACGCCCATTGCCTTGCCCAGCTCCTCGTAGGTCTCGCCGGTCACGGTGTAGCCCTTCTTGATGTAGCCCTGAATGACGCTGGAAGCATCGACCATAGCCTGATCGACCACCAGCCAGCTGTAGCTGCCGGTCTGAGCGATCTCAGCAGCAGAGACCACGTCACGGGTGCCCACTTCGTCGATGAAGCGCTTGCCCTCGGCGTTGATCAGCACAGCGCCGTCGCCGCGCAGGCCCTCGGTGATCAGGGCAGCGGTGTTGGCCTCAACGGTGGGGTGGATCTGGATCTGGTCCATATCCACAGTGCCAGCACCGATGGCGGTGGCCATCTCAATGCCCTGACCCTGAGCGCCGGCAGCGTTGGTGGTCATGAAGCCCTTCAGCTCAGGCTTGTACTCGACAACCATGTCCAGATTTGCGCCGAAGCCGCCGGTGGTCAGCACCACAGCCTTGGCGTTCACAGTGACGGTCTCGCCGGTAGAACCGGTGGCCTTGATGCCCACAGCAGCGCCGTTCGCATCGGTCAGGATCTCGTTGGCGGTGGTGTTCAGCAGGATCTGAACGCCAGCCTTCTCACAGTTCTCCTCCAGCAGGGGGATCATGTAGGAACCGACAGAAACGGTCTTGCCCTCTGCGTCCACAGGGCGATGGATGCGCTTGACGGATGCACCGCCAAAGCTGGAAACGCTGTGCAGGGTGATGCCGTGCTCGTCCAGCCAGTCGATGGCATCAGCAGAGTTGGAGCACAGGGTCTCCACCAGAGCAGGGTCGTTGATGCCCTTGCCGCCGATCATGGTGTCCAGCTCCATCAGCTCAACAGAGTCGAAGTAGCCGGTGGGGTTCTTCTGGTACTCTGCCCACTGCTCAGAGACGGTCTTTGCCAGAGCGGTGATGGTCTCGTTGTCAGCGTACTTTTCAGCAGCGGTCTTCAGGGTCTTTTCGACACCGGCAGACTCGCCGAACTCGTTCTCATCCTGATACACGGTCTTGCCGGCGTTCATGCCGCCGGTAGCGCGCACAGAGTTGCCGCCCACCATGGCCTGGCTCTCCACGATCACAACGCTCTTGCCCTCGGCAGCAGCGGTGATGGCAGCGGTCATGCCTGCGCCGCCTGCACCCACGATGACAACGTCAGCGTCAACGGTGGAATCCTCGGCCTTGGTCTCGTCGGCCTTGACCTCGATCTTATAGTCGTCGGCGTTCAGGCCGGCGGCAGTCAGGGCAGCGGCTGCTGCCTCCTTGATGGCGTTGGAGGTGATGGTCGCGGTGGACACGCCGTCCACGGCGATGCTGCCGGTCTCAGCGATCTGAGCGGGCAGCTGCTCCAGTGCCAGCGTACCGATGCCGGGGGTCTCGTCCTTGCCCTCAGCGGTGCAGCCGGTGATCTTGCCGTCTTCCAGCGTCAGGGTAACGGTAACGTCGCCGCCCATGCCCTTGGCAGTGCCGGTGAAATCACCGGACACGCCGCCTGCGGTGGAAGCGGACTTGCTGCCGCAGCCGTAGCCCAGCAGACTGACACCCACAACAACCGCCATGGCCAGCGCAGCCACGCTCTTGCGGATCTGATTCTTTTTCATTGTTTCTTCCTTCTCATATTCGGGTTGCTTGTGTTCGGACATCTATCAGCAAAAAAGGGGGAGCTGCTCATTCGGAAAGCAGCTTCCCCTCGCTGAAACTTAGAAAAGACTTAGGCGTTAGCCTGAGCTGCAGCAACAGCGCATGCAACGGTAGCACCAACCATCGGGTTGTTGCCCATGCCGATCAGGCCCATCATCTCAACGTGTGCAGGCACAGAAGAAGAACCTGCAAACTGAGCATCGCCGTGCACACGGCCCAGAGAGTCGGTCAGGCCGTAGCTTGCGGGGCCTGCAGCCACGTTATCGGGATGCAGGGTACGGCCCGTGCCGCCGCCGGAAGCAACGGAGAAGTACTTCTTGCCGTTCTCGATGGCCCACTTCTTGTAGGTGCCGGCAACCAGATGCTGGAAGCGGACGGGGTTGGTGGAGTTGCCGGTGATGGAGCACTGAACGTCCTCCTTCTTCATGATGGCAACGCCTTCCATAACGTCGTTTGCACCGTAGCACTTGACGGCTGCGCGCTCGCCCTCAGAGAAGGGGATCTCCTTGACGACGGTCAGGGTCTGAGTGGGGATGTCATACTCAGTCTGAACATAGGTGAAGCCGTTGATACGGGAAATGATGTAAGCTGCATCCTTGCCCAGGCCGTTCAGGATGACACGCAGGGGGGTCTTGCGGACCTTGTTTGCAGTGCGGGCGATGCCGATAGCACCCTCAGCAGCTGCAAAGGACTCGTGGCCTGCCAGGAAAGCGAAGCAGGTGGTGTCCTCGCTCAGCAGACGAGCGCCCAGATTGCCGTGACCCAGACCGACCTGACGCTGCTCAGCGACAGAGCCGGGGATGGTGAAAGCTTCCAGACCTTCGCCGATGGCAGCAGCGCACTCGGCAGCATCGGTCAGGCCGCGCTTGACAGCGATAGCGGTGCCCAGGGTGTATGCCCAGACGGCGTTATCAAAGCAGATGGGCTGAACGCCGCGCACGATCTTGTCGCAGTCGATGCCCTTTGCGAGGAGCATCTCGTTGCAAGCGTCCAGAGACTCCAGGCCGTTAGCCTTCAGGCATGCCTCGATTTTCGGCATGCGGCGATCCATAGATTCAAAAGTTGCCATGAGTTGTTCCTCCTCTCTTATTCCTCACGCGGGTCGATGTATTTCACAGCGCCCTGCTCCTTGCTGAAGCGGCCGTAAGTACCCACGTTCTTCTCATAAGCCTCGTTGGGGGTCTTGCCGTGACGGATATCCTCCATCATCTTGCCCAGCTTGACGAACTGATAGCCGATGACCTCATCGTTGGCATCCACAGCCAGCTTGTTGATATAGCCCTCGGTCAGCTCCAGATAACGGACGCCCTTTGCCTTGGTGGAGAAGATGGTACCGGTCATGGAGCGCAGGCCCTTGCCCAGGTCGTCCAGACCTGCGCCGATGGGCAGACCGTCCTCAGAGAAAGCGGTCTGGCTGCGGCCGTAGACGATCTGCAGGAACAGCTCACGCATAGCAACGTTGATGGCATCGCACACCAGGTCGGTGTTCAGAGCTTCCAGAATGGTCTTGCCGGGCAGGATCTCGCCTGCCATAGCAGCAGAGTGGGTCATACCGGAGCAGCCGATGGTCTCCACCAGAGCCTCCTCGATGACACCGTTCTTGATGTTCAGGGACAGCTTGCAGGTACCCTGCTGAGGTGCGCACCAGCCCACACCGTGGGTGTAGCCGCTGATGTCCTTGATCTCATAGGCCTTGACCCATGCGCCCTCTTCGGGGATGGGAGCCGGACCATGCTTAGGACCTTTGGTGATCGGGCACATATTCTGTACTTGCTGCGAATAGGTCATAATCATACTCTCCTTTTGACAAATGTTGCTTTGCAGCACAAAGCCGCCGCCGCGCCCTGCCGGCACAGCCGCTGCCCTTTGCTGCTTGCATCTGACCGGGCGCGCCGCTCTCTTTCAGCGCCTTAACCGGTACTACCACGCATGATTTTATTATAGAGAAAGCTGACGGATTTTGCAATACATTTCCGGTAAAAAACATCAAAACTATTTGCAGTTGTCTGCTGCTAACTGTCAATTCGGATGCTTTTGTCATTTCATTCGTCAAGTTTTTGTCAACTATGTCAAGAGGGCAAATTTCACGCTCCTGTGTCCTGCCTGCGCGGTGTCTGCCCGGCAGGCTTCAGTACCCACATGGCTGCAAAGCCCGCCGCTGCGCCGCCCACGGCAAGCCAGTGTCGCCCGGCTTCCAACCCCCAGAGATTTGCTGCAAACGGAAAGGCCAGACTGCCCACGCTCTGCCCCAGTGCCAGAAAACCGTAGTTCACCCCTGCGTGCGGCAGGCCGAACAGATCGGTGGAAAGGGCGGGCAGCACTGCTGCAAGGCCGGAATAGCAGAAGGTAAGCCCCGCATAACAGGCGATCACCCACCAGCCCTGCGCAAACGCAAACCCTGCCGAAAGCCCCAGCGACACCGCAAACAGCAGCAGATCGGTGGGCCTGCGGCCAATTTTATCGCTGAGCATGGGCATCAGCAGGCGGCCCGCCGCACTGCCCACGCTGCCCAGCACCACGCTCCACAATGCAGCGTTCTCGTCCAGCCCCCGCTCCACGCCCAGCTTCAGGATGATGGGGCTGAACAGAAGCACCGCCGGGGTGGAAAAGCACACCGCGCCTGCGCACAGCCAGTACTGCTTTGTTTTCAGCATCTGCCACGGGGAAAGGTCGATCTCATTTTTGCCGCTCCCCTGCTGGTTTTGTCTGCTTTCCGGCGGGTCCTGCAGCAGCAGACTGCCCGCAAGGCAGACGGGCAGCGTGACGGCTCCCAGTGCCCAGAACGCGCCCCGGATGCCCTGCACGATCCCAAAGCCGCTGACCGCCGTGCGCACGAACACGGTGAGGAACGCACCGGAAAGGCCCACCGCCCCGCCGATCACGCCGGTGGCAAGGCCCTTGCGCCCGGCATACCACTTCTGTGCGCAGGACTGGATGGATGGGTACAGAAACGCCGTGCCCAGCCCCGCCGGGATGCTGAATGCCAGAAAAAAGCTGCCCGCACTGCCGCCCGGCAGCATGGCCGCTGCAAAAAATCCGCCGCACAGCAGTGCTGTTCCCCACAGAGCCGCACACCGCGGGCCTCGGCTGTCCTGCAGAAAGCCGCCGAGGACGCACCCCACGCCGAACGCCGCAATGAGGATGCCGAAGGCATAGCCTGCCCCCTGCTCGCTCAGGCCATACTCGTCCATGACCGGCTGCTGGAATACGCCCCACGCCGCCGGGATGCCCGTGAGCACCTGAATGGCTGCGCCCGCCGCAAGGATGGTCCACGGATGTTTTGCTGTAAATTGCTGTTTCATCGTCTGTCCTCCGAATGGTTTTTCCTTTACAGTGTGCCCATTTCAATTGACAAAACGGCAGATTTCTTTATAATGAATAAGGTAAAAGTATTTACATTGATTTATATAGAGAGGAACCATCTTATGAAAACACAGGCATTGAAGGGCATGCGCGACCTGCTGCCCGCTGAGCAGACCCTGCGCGATTACATTCAGGGCAAAATTCTGGAGACCTACCGCGCGTCCGGCTTCGAGCGCATTTCCACCCCCATGCTGGAGGATATGGAAAATCTGGACAAGTCCGACGGCGGCGACAACCTGAACCTGATCTTCAAGGTGCTCAAGCGCGGTGATAAGCTCACCGCTGCCCTGAACACCGGCGACCCCAAGCAGCTGTCCGATATGGGCCTGCGCTATGACCTGACCCTGCCGCTGAGCCGCTACTATGCCGCCAACAAGGATAAGCTGCCCAGCCCCTTCAAGGTGATCCAGACCGACCGTGTGTTCCGCGCCGAGCGCCCGCAGAAGGGCCGTCTGCGCGAGTTCGTACAGTGCGATATCGACATTCTGGGCGATTCTTCCCCCAATGCCGAGGTGGAACTGATCGACGTGACCACCCGTGCCCTGCTGAACATCGGCTTCACCGGCTTCACCGTCAACATCAATGACCGCCGCATCCTGCGCGGGATGCTGGAGAGCATGGGTTTTTCCGCTGATACGCTGGATTCCGTCTGCATCACCTTTGATAAGATGGACAAGATCGGTGCCGATGGTGTGAAGGCTGAGCTGACCGAAAAGCAGCTGCCGGAAAATGCCATCAACGCACTGGCCGACTTCATTGCCGCAGGCGAAGTCACGCTGGATGCCGTGGCTGCCCGCTGCGCAGACCCCGCCATTGCCGACGACCTCAAGTATGTCCTTGCTACCGCCAACGCCATGGCTGCAGGCCGCTATCAGGTAGCCTACTGCCCCAGTCTGGTGCGCGGTCAGGGCTACTACACCGGCATGGTGTTTGAGATCACCTGCCCTCAGTTCAGCGGTGCCGTGGCCGGCGGCGGCCGCTACGACAACATGGTGGGCAAATTCCTGGGCACTCAGGTGCCCGCCGTGGGCTTCTCCATCGGCTTCGAGCGGGTGTGTGGCATCCTGCTGGAGCAGGGCTACCAGATCCCCGGCGCAAAGCAGAAGATCGCCCTGCTGTACGGCAAGGATGCCGACTTCACCGCCGTTCTTGCCAAGGCTGCAGACCTGCGCAACAGCTACAATGTCACCGTTCTGCAGCAGGCCAAGAAGCTGGGCAAACAGTTGGGCCAGCTGGAAGCTTCCGGTTTTTCCGGTGCCGCCTTTATGGATAAGGATGAGATCAAAATTTTTGCGCAGCAGTAAATAATTGCACACAAAGCCCCTTTACTTTTGACATGCTACCCCTAGAGTAGACAGAGTAAAAACAAAACTCTGAGTACTCTTGGGGTATTTTCATGTCAAGAAAAAACACCTCAGAAAATCGAGCGATTTTCTGAGGTGTTCTTGTTTTTTCTGGTTTAAAAGCCGGTAGGCGGCACATAGTAACTGGGGATCGAGGCTGTTTTCTGCACATTTGCCTGCTGGCGCAGTGCTGAACGGGTCACCTCTGCCCAAGAATACTGGGTCATATACTCGCCGCGATAGGAATTGGTGGCCGAGCGGCTGCCCCGCAGGAAATTGTAATAATCACAATCCACCTTGCTGGTGTCCAGCGCCAGTGTACTGCGGCCGCGGATGAGCAGGCCGGTAACACCCGCATCCTCCAGCGTATGGCTCAGGTCAAAGATCAGATTGCGGAGATGGCTGTGCAGCGATGCGGTGTCGGGCTTATCCTCCCACAGCACGGCCAGCATTTCGCCGTTGGTGCAGGTGGCACCATTGCGATCCACCAGATAGGCCAGCAGCTCCTTGCTCTTGCTGCGCTTGAAGGCCAAAGCGCGCCCGCCCACGAAGATCTCAAAATTGCCAAAGCACTGGATCTTGATGCCGACAGGGGCATTCTCCGGCGGGTAGCGCAGATGCTCCAGCACATTGCGCACATCTGCCTCGTTTGCAGGCTTGAGTAAAAAGCCGCTCACGAAGATCTGCAGCGCTTCCAGCGCATACTCCGGGTGCTCTGTTACCACAATGATGTTGCAGCGCGGCTGCAGCTTCTGAATCATGCGCGTCAAAGCAAGCCCGTTCATGCCGGGCATTTCCAGGTTGAGGAAAGCCGCGTCCATCGGCCCCTGACGCATCCAGCTCAGTGCATCCTCGGTCGTCATGGCGCTGATATAGTCACAGTCGGGTGCAACGCGGCACAGGATGCGGATCAGCGAGTTGATTGCAAGCTGTCCATCATCGACGACCAGTATCTTCATTCGTACACCCCCGCAAGTTTACCATACATGTTCCCTGTTTCAGTTTAACACTTTGTCCTTTGATTCGCAAGTTTTTTTGCACAAAAAGCCAGAAGCTCCACACTTCTTTACAAAAGGACGTTCCTTTCCCATCCGTTTCCTCACGAAGCAGCTGGCTGAAAGAGGCGTCTTTCCCATTTTCATTTCCGGCAGTCAAAGCAACTATACAAGATACTCTGTGCCATCCAGTCCGGTCAGTTTTTGTGCTGTCGTTTGTCCCACACGGGTGCAGAGCCGCTCATACGCCTGCCGCATCCGGGTAGGGCGCGAGGTGCAGTTGTGTGCATCGGAAGAAACCGCGTCCACCAGCCCGGTCTTGATCCAGTGCTTCAGCCGCATCCACTGCCAGAAGCCGCTGTCCAGCACAGCCGAACAGTTGATCTGGCAGCGCAGCCGGTACTGCTCATGCAGGCGGGCCAGCAGGCCGTGCTGCGCAAGGCAGGGATACCGCTCAATGTGGGCCACCAGAATGCGGTAACCCGCACCCGTGATCTCCTGCAGAGCCGTTTCCAGCTCCTTTGCCGTTATGTTCGGCACAAATTCCAGCAGCACCCAGCCGGTATCTCCCAAGGTCAGCATCTGGCGCTGGACTGCCGCATATCCCGTCGCAGGGGTATACAGCAACTCAGAGCCGTGCTCCAGCTTCAGGTCGTAGCCTTTTTGTGTGCAGTATGCGCGGGCCAGCGCCAGATGCCGGTCATAGACTTCCTGCGGGAAGTGTTCCATGCCCGGCGTACTGTGCGAGGTAGCAAACAGGTGCCGCACACCGTCTGATGCCGCTGCATCCAGCATGGCATACATTTCTTCTCTGGTCTGCGCACCATCGTCCACGCCGTAGACGAAGTGCGCATGATAATCCGTAAAGCCGCTCATTTCTTTTCCGCTTCGTGGCTTCGTTTATAATACTTTCTGTAATATCCGTACTTTCCATACTTTGAGTAGGATTTGTAGTACTTGCGGCCCATATAGTTGTCGTAGTCCACCTGATTGAGCACGGTGCCCAGAATGGGGCAGCCGGTCTGCTCGATCTGCTGCTTCACGTCCAGCAGCTCCTGACGGCTCACATCGTTGTAGTTCACTGCGATCAGGGTGCCGTCACATGCCTTGGCGATCTCCGCCGCATCGATGACCACGCCCACCGGGGGTGCGTCCACAATGACGTAATCTGCCATTCTGGCCAGCATATCCAGCAGTTCGGCAAAATGGCTGTTGGTCAGCAGCGCCAGCGGGTTGGGCACATCGCGGCCCACCGGCACCATGATCGCGTTGGGGATATCGGTCTGGTAGATGACCTCATCCATGCCCACCATGCCGGCCAGAAAATGGGAGAGGCCCTTACCGTCGTTGCGGCCATCCTCATATTTCAGGCCGTAGTCACTGTTGACCATGCTGCGGCGCAGGTCTGCGTCCACCAGCGCCACCTTGATGCCGCGCTGTGCCAGCGTGCGCATCAGGTTTATGGACAGATAGCTCTTGCCCTCTGCAGCATGACAGCTGGTGATCATGATCTTTTTGACACTCGCACCTGCAAAGGAGAGGTTGGTGCTCAGGGTATTAAAGGCTTCATTTCCCGCATAATCCAGAGCCGGAAATTTTGTGATCTTCAGCTGTTTCATGCTTTCCTCCCAGAGCTGCCACCCACACGGCGGCGGACATCATTGGCAAACCGCTTGGTGCGGCGCTTGAACTCGCTTTTCTCTTTCGGCTGTTCGCCAGCATCGGCCAGCGGGATCGATGCCAGCACCACCATGCCGGCGTACTTACGGATATCATCGGCAGACTTGTAGGTATCGTCCAGCATGGTCCGCAGCACCACCACGGCGCAGGCCAGCACAAAGCCCACTACAAAGCCCAGCAGGATGTTCTTGGCCTTGTTGGGGCTGAACGGGTTCTCTGGCACACGCGCAGAAGACATCAGGGTGGGCTCGTCCGTCTTCATCTTTTCCGAGATGTACTTTGCGCCCACATCCGCATACTCGTTTGCGATCGCTGCTGCTTCTTCCGGATCCGGGTTCGTGACCGTGATATCCAGCATACGGGTGTCGCTGGTGTTGGTGACAGACAGCATACTGGCCATATCGGTGTAGGTGTAATCCAGATCCAGGTTGCTGATGACCTTTTCGTGGACTTCCCACATTTCAAAGACCTTGATGTAATCGCTGGTCAGCTCGCTGCCGACCTGCAGATCGGAGAAGTTCAGCACCGAATCATTGCGGCTGACCACATAAATGGTGGCCGTTGCCTTGTACATCGGCGTTACCAGAAAAAACGTATAAAGCGCCATCAGTACGGCACCCACCACAGCCGTGGCTGCAATGAGCGTCCAGTGGGCCAGCAGACCCATGAACAGTTCCAGCAGATCAATGGTGTCTTCTCCCTGTTCCTGCTGTACCGCTAAAGCTGTGCGCTCCTTCACAAAAGTATCTTGCTGCACGATTTCACTCCTTATAACCTTATAATACTGCCGCCCATGCGGCCCGGGCGTTGTGCCCTTTCCTCTGTTTCTCTGAATCCTATACGCCAAAAATGCGGCGTTCCCTTTTTCATCAGGGAGCACCGCAGAACATTTCTAGTTCTTAGCCCTCAATGGTCTTCACGGCCACCAGAACGAAGTTGGAGCCATAGAGCTTGACCTGACGGCCCTTCAGGTTCACCACGATCTTGCCATCCACGACCTTACCGGGCACAGTATAGTAGGTATAGGTCACAGTGCCGTCTGCCTTCGTCTTGGGCACAGCCACCAGAACGGTAACTTGCTCGTTGTCCTCGTAAGCAGCCTCAATGACCTTGGACTCAATGGTCAGCTTAACATTTGCAGCGTCGAGCAGGTTAGAGGTCTGCATCTCAAAGGCCTGCGTTACAGTAACATCTATAGTCGTCTTCTTTTCTTTCGAAGCGCCCGCAGCCTTCTGCAGGTCTGCATCAGAAGTGATGTCCTGCAGGACTTCCTCGACCTGAGCGGTATCCTCCTTGGCAGTGACCTTCACATCGCTGACAATGCCCAGAACACCGGTGACGGTAGCAGAACCGCTGGCCTTGACCTCATCTGCCACAGTCTTGCTGGGCGTTGCTGCCAGAACAGACACACCCATGCCCACGACCATAGCAGCGGTCAAAACAGCGCTGATAACTTTCTTCATAATGAAGATCTCCTTTCACTTCAAGCCGCACTCTCCAAGATGCTGCTTTCTATCGCAAATGCTTTTCAACATTTACATCATTCTTCAACAGGCTCCCAGAACAGCGTCAGAACCGCTTTCTGGATGGAAGCTTCGGTCGGATAGAACTCGGTGAATCCGTCCTCTGCCACCTTATGCTCGCCCTCCAGTGCAATGGCAGGCTCCACAGTATCGTCCTTTGCGGCCCACACCTCATTGACCAGCTGACCCTTTGCAAGGTCGGTGACCAGATAAGGCTGCAGCGCATCGTACACCTGTGCGGTGAACTGCTGATCCTGCTGCACCCTGCTTTCCAGCTGTGCGGAAAGCTGTGCAAGATACTCCTCCTGCCGCACCATGCGGGCTTCGTTGGTGCCTTCGCCAATATCCATGCGCCTGCGCACAAAAATCTCAGCCTGATCGCCCTGCAGCGTCAGGGTAGTTCCCTTGGTCATGGCCGGGTCTGCTGCGGAGAAATCATCCTCCAGCGTCACGGTCACACCGCCTGCAAGGTCGTTCAGCACCGAGATGCCGTCCAGACTCATAGCCAGATAGAAATCAATGTTTTCCCCCTGCAGCAGGCGGGACACTGCATCACGGGCATAGCCGCAGCTTTCCTCCTTGCCATCGCCAAAGCCATGGGCAAGGCTGATCTGCATCTGAGTGGTGCCCACCGGATTGCCCAGCATACCCAGCACCGTCACCTCTGCCATGGTGTCGCGGTCGATCTTGAGCTGACGGACCGTCTTGTCTTTGCTGTCTATCACAATGAGCCGTTGAAAATCCGCCTGACCGCCCTGATAGGAGCCTTCTGCTTCCACCTCGCTGTCATGGTCGATGCCCATAACAAGGATGGTGGTCAGATCTGTGCGCCTGCGGTAGGTCACGCCGTCCACTTCCATGGTCTCAGCGGTCTCCTGCGGCAGCTCCGTCCGGGTCTCCGGCTTTTGGCTGCGCTTTTCCAGCCAGCTTCCGCCCACAAAAAGCAGTACAGCTGCCAGCACCAGCACAGCCAGCGCAGCAGCGGCACCACGATGTTGTTTTTGTCTGTTCAAGCGGGTAAGCTTCCCTCTTTTCTTCGGAATATAGTTTTCTGCGGGAAGGTCTTTCCATTGCCACAGAAAGATATTCCTTGGCTTATTATATCGTCACAGGTGTGCAACTGTCAATGTATTTTCGTTATTTTCCGGCAGGAAATTTCGCATTTTCAGCCTTTAGGGAGCCACAGATAAACACAAACCCCGGCCATGCAGAGTTCATCCGCACAGCCGGGGCCAATTGGTATTTTATTTGATATCCAGTTCAGGCGGCACATCGATCTGGTCCGAGACATACTTGCCGTTCTTTTTGCGCTGCCGCACGCACTCCGTCAGCAGATATTCGATCTGCCCGTTCACCGAGCGGAAGTCATCTTCGGCCCAGGCGGCAAGGGCATCGTAGAGCTTCGCGTTCAGGCGCAGGGGCACCTGCTTTTTTGGTTCTGCCATCAGTACAGGCTGCCGCTGTTCACGATGGGCTGGGCATCACGGTTGCCGCACAGCACCACCAGCAGGTTGGAGACCATTGCCGCCTTGCGCTCGTCGTCCAGCTCCACTACCTTGTTCTCATTCAGGCGTTCAAGGGCCATTTCCACCATGCCCACAGCACCGTCCACGATCATCTTGCGGGCATCGATGATGGCGCTTGCCTGCTGGCGCTGCAGCATCACGGCCGCAATCTCCGGCGCATAGGCCAGATAGGTGATGCGGGCTTCCACTACATCGATGCCGGCCTCGGCTACATTCTTCTGGATCTCGTCCCGGATGCGGGCGGCTACCACCTCCGAGGAGCCGCGCAGACTGCCCTCATCGGCTACGCCGTCGCCGGTGGTATCCACATTGGGAGCCACATCATAGGGGTAAACGCGCACCACATTGCGCAGAGCGCTGTCGCACTGCAGGGAGAGGTACTCCTTGTAGTTGTCCACATTGAATACGGCCTTTGCGGTATCGGTCACGCGCCAGATGACCGCAATGCCGATCTCCACCGGGTTGCCCAGACAATCGTTGATCTTCTGGCGGGAGTTGTTGAGGGTCATCATTTTGAGCGAGATCTTCTTGCTGGTCGATTCTGCGGTCTGGGAACTGCTGTTACCTGCCTTAAGCAGGGCCGCCATGCCGGTTTCGCCGCTGTTCACATCGCCGCTCTGGCTCAGTTTGGTGCCAGCTGCCGGGTTCACCGCGGTGCAGAAGGGGTTCACCCAGTAAAACCCCTGTCCCTTCAGGGTGCCGATGTAATCGCCGAACAGGGTGAGCACCAGTGCTTCCTGGGGCTTTAACACCTTCAGGCCGCAGAGCAGGAAGATGCCCGCCACCCAGTATGCGATGGACAGGATCATGAGCAGGATGCCCGGAAACAGGCTTTCGTCCAGCAGAATGATGCTGTAGAAAAACAGCAGGACGGTAACAGCATAGCCCAGCAGGGTGAGCAGCAGCATGACCATGCCGTTCTTTTTGGTCTGCAGAATTTTCTCTTCCATAACAGTTTCCTCCTTCACAGGGTGCGGAAGCGTTTCTTTGTGATATCAAAATCATATCACTTTATATCATTCTTGTCAAGTCCTCCGCAGGCAAAAAAAGAGCCGCCGCACAAACACTGTGCAGCAGCTCCTTTTTGTTTCTCTTTTTATTTTACAATGTAAGGGGCACTTGCTCTCAGGCGAAGGTCAGCACCACCTTGCCAGCGCCGCTGTTGCGGTCTGCAAGGGTATCGAATGCCTTCTGGAAGTCCTCTGCCTTGAACACATGCGTGGTGATCTCATCGACCTCTTTCAGGTGGTCAGGCAGGATCTTGACCACCTCGGGGAACTTCTGGTACTGATGACGGGTACCCAGAATGGTCAGTTCCTTTGCATTGATTTCTTTGAAGTTCACGGGGATCGGCTCCTTGCCAAAGGTCATAGCCACCAGACGGCCTGCGGGAGAAAGCTGGCTGGTTGCATGTGCCAGCAGTGCGGGAACGCCTGCGGCCTCAAAGATCACGTTGACACCCTCGCCGTCGGTCAGTTTGTTGATGAACGCATCTATGGGATTGGGAATTGCAGGGAGTTTAATAGCTGCCCTTATGATAACAGGGCTTGGTGACGCTACATGGAAAT
>PPYE01432537.1_pt1 | contig 59168 bp, 53 predicted proteins | sample 1559881 | NCBI WGS metagenome assembly PPYE01 (sample SAMN08240022, study PRJNA423297) | Human gut metagenome, whole genome shotgun sequencing project.
TTTTTTGAAGAAGGAACAAATCCTGATGGGAACAAATATCTATTATTTATAAAAGATATATATAGAAATGGATATATAGGAGAAAGAGATGTTTGTTCCCTTGTTCCCATTTCCTGTTCCCATCCCCCTCATCGGGGAACAGCTCCTGCCCCCTAATTGGCCTGCGCTGCCATGTACGGCCTGTACAGCCCACCGGGCTTACAGCAGTTTTTCCCTGAATAAAGGAAAGGGTATCGGCAGCCCGCTCTGCTGCGCCGCCCCCGAGGATGCCGCAGGCCCTGTACCCCCTCCACCAATACCGCTAGGGCAGAAGGCGGGGGAATCCAAGGGGGTCCTCCCCCTTGTGCCGGGGGTCCAGGGACCAGGAGGTCCCTGGCGTATCTTTCGCAGCATTTATGCTGCTACTTTCCTCTACGTGAGAAAGTAGGCCGGGGCTTGGGGCGGAGCGCCCAAAAAGGTAGGTGCAGGGACTGCCGTCCCGCATAAACTCCCGGGCCGCCGAGCATGGCAGAGCCATGCTCTTGCAGAACACCCCGACAATTTAAATAAAGGCGATAAAGCCCTCCTCCAGGGCTTTAAACTCCTTCGGATTCTGGCTGTCGTAGACGACCTCCATCCCCTTGTTGAGCACGATCAGCCGCCGTCCCGCCGGGACCTCCGGCAGCTTCTCCAGCTTGGATGTCAGGCGGAAAAGGTCGTTGTATTCGCCCTGTGCCAGCTCGCCAAAGCTCTGGCCCTCGTAGCCGGCCACGGCGGATTCCTCCTTGTACAGGTAGGAGAGCATCCAGCAGTACTCCACGCCGTCCCTGGTGAAGAAGTACGGGTCCACCAGGTCGCGGCTGCCGTTGGACGGCGTCTGCAAAATGCCCCGGCCGGTGTTGTCGTCGCAGGGCACAAAGCTGCCCTCAAAGCGGCCGTAGATCTCCCCGTCCGGCACCGAGGTAAAGGAGGCAATCATCACGCCCTCATAGCCCGGCAGCATCTTGATGGTCATGCCGTTCATCATCTCGCCGCAGGCCATGTCCTGCTCGCTGGCGTTGATGAGCAGGTAGCGCTTGCCCACACGCTCCTTCCACGCCGCGCTGACCGCCGGGTAATCCTCGGCCTTCTGCGCGCTGGGGATGACCTTGCCGCGCATGGTGGAGAAGAAGAACTTGCCCTTGGGCGTCTCGCGGAAGAAATAGTGCTCGCCGGTCTCGTCCACAAAGTCCTTGCCGTTAAATTTGAGATTCTTGTATACCGCCACGTGCTCCCCATAGGTGCTGTCGCTGGTGATGGTCAGGTCGGTGCCGAAGAAGTGGGTGTTGTAGATGCGGCTCGGAACCAGATAGGTGCCGTCGAATTTCTCAATCAGCTCCTGCGGGATGACCTGGTACTGCTTGTAGATGTTGATGCCCTTGGCCTCGAGCATATACAGCGCGAACAGGCGGAAGATTTCGGTGATGGTGTCGATCTTGCAGTCGTGGGTCTCGCTGATGGTCAGGACGGCGTTGTATTTGGGGACGATGTACAGCTTGCTGGTAAACTGGAAGCTGTTGCCGCCCTTCATCAGCACGCCCTGACCGAGGTCAAATTCCGGGTCCTCCACCCGCACGTTGTCCCAGCCCAGACCAAAGCGGGTGGCGGCGGTGTCCTCCGGCAGGAAGGTAGCGCCCTGCATCCTGGCCATCTCGGCCTTGCTCTCCTCGCTGATGATGTCGTTTTTGGTCAGGAACAGGTTTCCGAACTTGCACAGGTCGGTCATGGTGGTGGTGAAGCCGCCGCAGCCCTGCAGGTAGAAGTGCTCGGCCGGCTTGCCAGATTCACGCACCAACGGATAATCCGGGTTCTGGGTGGTGGAGACGCGGGTGGAGTGCGCGCCGATCGGCTCGGTGATGTACTTTTCACAGAATGCGCCGAAGTTCATCCCCGACACCTTGGCGACCAGCATCTCGGCCAGGGTGAAGCCGTCGTTGCAGTAGGTGGAATACTCGCCGGGGTTGGCCTTCAGGTGGCACTTGGAGAGGTAGTTGTAGACCTCCTGATAGTACTCCTCGTTGTCCGCTGCGCCCACATGGGTGGCAGAGAAGTGTTTCCACTGGGTGCCTGGCAGGCCGCTGGCGTGGTTTAAGCAGTGGCGAACGGTGATCTGGCGGTAGCGCGGGTCGAGCATGGTAAACTGCGGCAGGTACTCGCAGATCGGGGTGTCGAGGTTGACCTTGCCCTGCTCCACCAGCTTCATCACCGCGACGGTGCAGAAGATTTTGGAGATCGAGCAGACGTTGTAGGTGTGGTTTAAGGTAACCGGATTCTTCTCCCTGGTGCCGTCGTGGCCCAGCGCGTCGGCGGCGACGATCTCCCCGTCGATCATAATCGCGTAGGAAACCGAGGTCGCCTTTGGGGCCAGATTGAGGCGCAGAACATCCGAGAGTTTTTTAGTCATATCCACATGAATTCGCTCCTTTTTTGTCAATTTCTTGGCGGTTTTATCCTTCCAAAGATAGAATAGCACAACCCTTCTTCGCTGTCAATTCTGCCTGAAGCCAAACCGCGCTTTGGTTTTGAGGGAAGGGCTGACTTGCGCACACAAAAAGTTGTTGTGTGCTAACAAAAACACTGCGCCTTTCCTCTTGTCCGCAAGCAGAGAACAAAACGCCAAAGAATCTTCCGCACAAAACCGGATGCCGGCTGAGCCTGCTGCGCATATACTGTACCAGGGCCACCCAGTGCCCAAAACATCAAAGGAGAAATGACAATGGGACTGAATAACTCGAATAAGACCATCAGCATCGACCGGATCGACTGCTCCGGCTCCTTAAAGGTGACGCTGGCGCTGTCCGCCTCCCCGGACATCAGCAGCACCCCCACCGACATCGTGCTGGTGCTGGACCGCTCCGGCAGTATGTCCGGCAGCCCGCTGACCAACATGAAAAACGGCGCGAAAAAATTTATCGACATCATCGACGAGGCCACCGACAGCTCACAGGACGGCCAGATCGGCTCCGGCAGCCGGATCGGCATCGTCAGCTTTGCCGACACCGCCACCCAGAATACCCAGCTGATCACCTCGGTGGACACGCTGAAAACGGCGGTGGACGGACTGACTGCCGGCGGCTCGACCAACCACGCCGACGCCTTCACCAAGGCCGCCGCCATGTTTGACCCCAACTCAACCAACGGCAAGGTCATCGTCATGTTCACCGACGGCAAGACAACCGCCGGCGTCAACCCCAGCCCGGTCGCTGCGGCAGCCCGCGCCTCCGGCATCATCATCTACTGCATCGGTCTGGTCGGTGCGGACGGCATCGACCCGGACGTCCTCAACGACTGGGCAACCGACCCGGACGCTTCGCACGTCGCCATCACCCCGGACGACTCCGAGCTGGAGGACCTGTTCGAGGACCTGGCGGAGAACATCTCCAAGCCCGGCGCCACCAACATCGTGATCGACGAGGTGCTTAACCCCGACTTCACCATCACCAGCATCTCGATGCCGACCAAGGGCGCCGCCACCATGATTAACCAGACCTCCCTGCGCTGGACCATCGACCAACTCGGCGTCACCGCCAACGAGGGCGCTTCGCTGGAATTCTGGATCAAGCACGTCGGCAACAGCTCGGGCAACAAGCTGGTCAACCAGTCGATCACCTACACCGACAGCGAAAACAACCAGGCCATCTTCCCCACCCCGTCGGTGATGGTCGACTGCGGCATTGTGGTGATGCCGGAACCCTGCCCGGAACCGGTCGACATCACCGTCGGCAGGTGCCAGGACTCGCTGGTTTATGACGCGGGCGACGTCTCGCTGGAATCGCTCGGCCGCATTTTGCAGCTGGACGTCAACCTGAAAAGCGTCTGCCCCGGCAAGCGCACCGCGCTCGGCGTTGTGCTGACCGAGGTTGACCAGGAAGGCAACGAGCACCAGCGCGGCATGAAGACCATGACCATCCCCGCGCACAACTCCCCAACCTGCCGGGACGTGCTGGTCAAATGCATCAAGTTTGTCCTGCCCGAAGACATGGATGTCTCCAGCGAGAACCCGCCCGCCATCTGCAACGCCAGAAACTTCAAGGCGCGGTTTATCGCCCACTATATCGACTCCGACTTCCGGTGCTGCGAGCTGGAGGAGCAGAACAGCAGCTCCTCCGCGATGTAAAAAGATCGCAGAGCACCTGAAAAAGGGCCTCCCAAAGCAGGAGGCCCTCTCCGTACATGATTCCATTATATCGCGCTATTCTCCCTCATACCGGTAGCCGTCCGGGATGCGGATATAGGCGCGGATGTGTTCATCCCGTCTGCGGCGCACCAGACCGGAGCAGTTTTTCCCCGGCACATTTCCTTCCGCCGCCACCAGGCCGCCGTCAGAAGCCTCCAGCACCACCCCTATATGATCGTGCTCCTGTCCGTTAAAAACACGGTCGTACAGGACAATGTCTCCGGCCTGCGGGACAAAATCCCGCTCTCCTCGGCGGTGATAGGCAATCTGGCTGTCGCCCAGCGCAAACTCCTCCCAGCCGCCGCATCCCGCCAGACTGCAGCTGACGCAGGAACTGGGGCTGTAAGGAAAGTCAAAGCCCGCCAGCAGACAACAGTAGTAAACAAAGGCGGCGCACCAGAGTCCATCCGCCTGCTGGACACTCCACTTTGGAAACAAGCTGATGATGGGCTCTAGGTTTGACTCCTCGCCCTGTATATCACCATGAAAAGGCTTCAACGCGGCCCGGTGCGCTTCTTCTGCCAGGTCTTTTCTCGTTCTCATCTGTACCTTCTCTCCGTCCCCTATCTGCTTCACTCTTTTTTCATGAAAATCTTTGTTTCAACTCACAAATAAGCTGTGTTATTCACCCTGTCTCCCTGTACCGCGAGGGAAAAAAATTCAGATCAAGCAAAACCCTGACGCGATTTGCGTCCAGGCTCAGCCTGGTTCACTCCGTTACCCCTCGCCTAAAAACAGTCCACCGGACTGTTTTTGCGGCAGAAACTTCGTTTCTGCTGCCGGCTCATTCGAATCCCTCTCTTTCCAATTCATAAAAAAAGTGACCCCACTGGGTGGGATCACTTTTTTGGCGGAAAGAGAGGGATTCGAACCCTCGGTGCCTTTATAGGGCACACACGATTTCCAGTCGTGCGCCTTAGACGATGACGTACACGCCGCTGATGATGGCCAGAATCGGCACCACCGGATAGCCCGGCACCTTGTATTTGCGCTCCAGTTCGGGGTGCGTGTGGCGCAGCCGGATGACGCAGACAAAGGTCAGTGTGTAGAAAATCCAGCAGGAGAAAACCGCCAGGTTGGTCAACATATCAAACTGCTCACTGATGGAGTACAGGCAGGCCAGCACGCCAACCAGGATAACCGAATTGGAAGGTACACTGTGCGCATTGAGCCTGCTGAGCGCGGGGCTGGCCGGCATCGCCTTCTGCTCGCCGAGCTGGTAGGCCACGCGCGAACCGGACATCAAGAAGCCGTTGGCCGCGCCGATAACCGAAATGATGATGCCTATCTCGATGAGCAGTCCGCCGGTTGGGCCAAAAATCTGCATGGCCACAGCCGCCGCAGGCGATTCGAGGTTCATCAGCTCATCCGCAGGCAGTACCCACAGGTAGGCCATATTGATGACAAAATAAACCAGCATGATGATCGACACGCCGCCGACGATGGCGCGCGGCAGGTCCCGTCCGGGGTTTTTCATCTCTCCCGCAATGGCGCCGACGTTGGTCCAGCCCTCAAACGCAAAGAGCACGGCAAGCAGCGTCGAGCCCAGAACCGCCGGTGCGCTCTTGCCCTCGGCGACCAGCGGGGTGAAGATCGGGTTGTCGCCGCTGCCCAGGACAAAGCCGAAAATCATCAGCAGCACCAACGGAACCAGCTTGCAGACCGTCGAGACGACCTGAATGCGGCCTGTCGTCTTGTTTCCCAGCGTGTTGAGCGCCACCATAATGATAATAACCGCCATGGCGATAGGTAATTCGAACTGCGCGCCGATATACTTGCTCAATTCTTCGCCCACCTTGACACCATAGCCGGCCAAAAATGCCGGATAAAAGATGACGACCTGCATCCATCCGGCCAGGAAGCCGACCCTCTCTCCGAAAACCTCGCCCAAATAGGCGACCATACCGCCCGTTTTGGGAATCAGTACCGCCACCTCCGCAAAGGTCAACGCCGCAAAAATGCTGGCCAGACCCCCGACGATCCACGCCAGCATTCCCATGCCCGGCGCTCCTCCGGTTGCCTGATAGATTGCGTAGGGCTTAAAGAATACTCCCGCGCCAATGACGCAGCCCACAACAACCGAGGTAGCCGAAAAAACGCCAAGCTCTTTTTTTAGTTTTCGCTTTTCTGACATTGTTCTCATCTCCTTTGATTGATTATAAAGTAAAATATCTTTTTCTAGATTAGCACATGGTTATTCCCTTGTCAACCATTCCCTGTACGTTTATTTTTTTTGCAGGCTTTTTTGTCCCACCTTGACGCACTGGGTAAAAAGCAACAAAAAAAGAGAGCCTGACCGACTCTCTTTCCACGTTTTTGGATACAGTCCTATTGTTCCTGTTCCCGGTGCAGGTTGCTCTGGCGAAAGCTCTCGAACACGCCCATCACAATTCCCGTCTTGCCGGTGGTGTAGTAGCGCCGCATCGGAATCCAGAACAGCACCGCCCCCACCATGCAGACAATCATGTCCCACATGGTGTCGTTCACGCCGGTGTCCAGCACATGCTGCGGGTCGTTGTGCAGCACCAAGTCGATGCAGTACTCCACAATCTCCCAGCCGATGGCGATCATCGCCGCCATCCCCGCCGCAAAGAGGGCCGCCTGCCAGAACTCGCCCTTCTCCACCTTCATCCCGCCCTGCTCCTTGGGCTTGAGCAGATAAAAGACAATCAGCCCACACAGGCCAAACACCACGCCGGTGATGGTGTGCATCACCTTGTCGTAACCGGGGATGCGGTCATAGCCGTTGAAGATCATCCCGATCCCGTACACGAACAGGATGTACAGATGGGACGCCAGATGCAGCAGATAGTCGGCGCGCAGCCGCAGCACCAGCTCCACCAGGCGCGGGACAAAGGCAATCAGCAGACCCAGCAGCGAAAGAAAGACGTAGTACGGCGTCGAGAAAAAGAAATTATAGACCGCCATCGCCGCGCAGAACACGGCCAGCGCCCCCTCCAGCAGCCTGCTGGACCTCTGATAACGATTTGAGATAGAGCTCATGCAAACCCCTCCTGCTTGTTTTTAACAGCCCACAGAAAAGGGCGCGCAGCACACTTGCGCGTCCTTTTGGGGAAAGTTTTTATTCGTAGCGCAGCGCCTCGATTGGGTCGAGCTTGGCTGCCTTATTGGCCGGATAGTATCCGAAGAAAACGCCGATCATCATTGAGAAGCTGACCGCGATGGCGATGGCCTGCACCGACGGCGTCGCCGGGAAGCCCAGCAGCGTCGCGCCCACATAGCCCAGCAGCAGGCCGACCAGAACGCCGATCACGCCGCCGATCAGGCAGATGATGACCGACTCGACGATAAACTGCAGGCGGATGGCGCTGTTGCGCGCCCCCAGCGCCTTGCGGGTACCGATCTCCCGGGTGCGCTCGGTGACGCTGACCAGCATGATGTTCATGACGCCGATGCCGCCGACCAGCAGTGAAATCGCCGCGATGACCACAATCGCAATCTGGATGGTGCTCATCATGGTCATCGACTGGTCGATGATCGAGTCCAGACTGATGGCCGTGATCTGAAAGTCGCGGTTGCGGGTGTAAAACCGGTTGAAGTAATCCTCAAACTCACCCGCGAGATTGCGGGCATCGGTGCCCTCGCGGGTCAGTACGGTGATGTAGGAGTAACCCTCCACCGCGCCGGAGAGCTTCCACTCGGTGGTGATGGGGATGTACAGATCGGTGGTGATGTCCCTGTCGGAGGACATGCCCATCATCGACATCATCGAGGCGGTGATGGCATCCTGCTCATACTGATAGACCCCGATGATGGTGAAGGTATAGATCTCGTCGCCCAGATGTGCCTTGATCTCCTGCCCCAATGGGTCCTCCCCATTTGGGAACATATTGCTGACCAGTTTGTCCGAGACAACCGCCACATTCTTTTCTCCCTTGATGTCCTTTTCGCCGATAAAGCGGCCGTCCATCATGGTCAGGTGGTTGGCGTCCTGGTAGCCTCCATTGACGCCGCTGACCGAAACGTTTGCGTACAGGTGTCCATCCTGGACCTGGCCGCTTCCCATGCTCTCGCTGCCGCTGACCGCCTCGATCATCTCGCCGTAATCGGCCTCAAACTGGTCGATCATCTCGTTGCTGATAAAGTCCTCCTCGTCCATGGTGACCGCTGAGTAGCCGCCGTTGTCCGAAGGGCGCTGCTGAATGCTGATCTCGATGTTGTTCGCACCCATATCCTGCAGGGTGGAGGTCAGCATGTTGGTCATCGAGTCGCCGACCATGACAATGCCGATGACCGCGCCGATACCGATGATGATGCCCAGCATGGTCAGCAAAGCGCGCATCTTGTTGGCGCGCAGGCCGGAGACGGCAAGGGATATATTTTCCAAAAGCTGTGTCATGATACAATTCCTCCCGCCTGCAGGCTCTGTGTGTCAGGACGCGGCAGAGGGTTCCTGCGCCCCTCCCGGTAAAGGCTGTCCGGCGGCAGGACCCCGCTGCCGGGGCGCACATCCACCACCTGGCCGTCCCGGATGGTGACGACCCGCTGGGTCTCCTCGGCCAGCTCCCGGTTGTGGGTGATGAGCACGATGGTCTTGCCCTGCTCGCGGTGCAGCTTGTGGAACAGGTCCATCACCAGCCGTCCGGTGGAGGAATCGAGCGCGCCGGTCGGCTCGTCGGCCAGGATGATGGCCGGGTCGTTGGCCATTGCCCGGGCGATGGCCACGCGCTGCTTCTGTCCGCCGGAAAGCTCGTTTGGCATGTGGCTCATGCGCTCATCCATCTGCACCATCCTGAGCAGCTCCTTGGCCCGGGCGGTGCGCTTGGAGCGCGGCACGCTTGCATAGAGCATCGGCAGCTCGACATTTTTGAGCGCCGAGGTGCGGGGGATCAGGTTGAAGGTCTGGAACACAAACCCGATCTTCTCGTTGCGGATGGCAGAAAGCTGGGTGTCATTGGCTCCGTTGATCGAGACGCCGTCCAGCAGATATTCCCCTTCGGTGGGGCGGTCCAGGGCGCCGATGATGTTCATCAGGGTGGATTTGCCCGAGCCGGACTGGCCGACGATCGAGACAAACTCCCCCTCCTCCACCACAAGGTCGATGCCCTTGAGGATGGTCAGCTCGTTGGGCTGGCCGATATAGAACTTTTTGACGATGCCCTTCATGTCAATGATTGTCTTTGCCATGGCTCTATTCCGCCCCGCTCTCCGAAGAAAGTCCGACGACCGGTTCACTGGAAAGGCCGGTGGTGACTGGGGTGGTGCCGGTGGCGACAAAGTCCGGGGTGACCTCCATGCCCGGAGCCACGCTCTGCGGATCGCTGACGATGGAGAGGCCGTCGGTGATGCCGTCGCCGGAAACCTCGATATAGAAGTCGGTCTCCAGACCGGTGGTGACCGGAACCTCGGTGACGACGTAGCTGCCTTCCTTCTCGCTGCTAGGCTCTACCGCGTAGACCACCTCGCTGCCGTCGGCCTTCTCGACCACCGAGTCATACGGCACGCCGTAGACGTCGCTGCGCTCCTCAAGCAGGACGGTCAGGCGGGTGTTCATGCCGATGCGCAGGCCGCTGTCCGCATCGTTGACCTGTACCTCCGCCTCAAACTCGACGGTGGAATCGTCGGCGGTCAGGGTGTTGCCGTTCTCGGTCTTGTTGGCGGCCGGCGCGATGTAGGTGACGGTGCCGGAGATTTCCTTGTCGCCGGTGGCGTCCGAACGGATGACAACCGGCATGCCGACCTCGATGTTGCCGACGTCGTACTCACGGATGTTGGTGGTGATCTTCAGCGCGTCGGTGTCCTCGATGACAAAGAGCAGGCCGTTGCCGGGTTGTCCTTCCTCGGCATAGACAGCGGTGACCACGCCGGAAACCGGAGCGGTGATGGTGGCGTCAGCCAGGGTATCCTGCAGCGACTGGATGGCGATTTCCTGGGATTTTGTGGACTGCGCGGCGATCTGGCTGCCGATCAGGTTGTCCTTGAGGGTGTCAATCTGCTGCGCAATCGAGTTTTCGGTGGCCGCCTGCTGCTGTTTGGCGGTGTCGGCGCTCTGCTCCGCGGCGTCCTGCTGGGCCTTGGCGATGTCCTCCTGCAGCTCGGCGCTGTCCACGCTGCGGTTGGCGCTGGCGATGCCCTGCTCCAGCTGGGTCAGGGTGGAACCGTTGCGCGCGTCCCTAGCCGCATCCAGCTGCGCCTCGGCGCTGGCGACGCCGGTCTGGGCGGAAGCGACACCGCTTTGGGCGGCAGACAAGCCGCTCTGGGCAGCAGATTCAATGCTGGCAACCTGATTCTGGTAGTCAGTTATGGCCTGATTATATTGGCTTTGAATATTTTGGAAAATGGATTTCTGCTGAACATAGGTTTCCTGGGCTGTTCTTACTTTTCCCTCTGCTGTCTCCAAGTCGCCTATCAATTTCTTATATTCTTGTTCATTCTCCTGCGGTTGATAATTTTCTTCTGTATCCCAACCTGGGAATTGCTGATCTAGTTTATCTTCTATATCCTGTTCTTCCTTTTTTTCTGTTTCTATATCAGCTAGATAGGTTTCTTCCAAGTGTTCCCACTCGTCGAGTGCAGGCTGATAGCTTGCCAGTTTTTCATCGCGGGCTGCTTCTGCTGCGGCAAGCTGTGCTTCCTTGTTACTGGTCGCGTTTGCAACCGCCTCATTGTAAGCCGCTTCCGCTTCCGCCAGCGCGTCCTCGGCGTCGTCCAGCGCCTCGCGGGCGGAATCGACGTTGCCGTTGAGCTGGTCGCGGGTGATGTAGTAGTTTTCCCGCGCGTCGCGCACAGCGGCCTCCGCGGCGTCCACCTGCAGCTGGGCGCTGTCCACGCCGTATTCGGCCTGGGTCAGGCTGCTTTCCGCCTGGTTGACCCCCGACTCCGCCGAGATGGCGTTGGAGTCCAGACCGTTCTCATAGTTTTCCACCGCGTTTTCATACGCCTTGCGGTTGACCTCAATCTGGTGCGCCGACTGGCTGTTGCTGGCGTCCACCGCCGCCTGCTGCTGGGCGATGTCCATCTCCAGCTGCTCGGTGTCCAGCTGGGCCAGCACGTCGCCCGCCTGCACCACGTCGCCCACCTGCACGTTGACCGACTCCACCAGATAGGACAGGGTGGAATAGACCTTTCTGTCCGTCTCGCTCTCCACAACGCCGGTCAGGCTGACGGTGTTCTGCAAATCCATCTGCTGCAGCGTCTCGGTGGAAACCATCACGGCCGCCCCGCTGTTCTGATTGAGCAGCAGGTATCCTCCCACAACCGCGACGGCCACAACGCCGCAGACCACTCCGATGATTTTCTTTTTCTTTGACATAACAAAGTCTCCTTTTTGGATTCCCTATTGTATTATTGACTTAATACAATAATACCAACTTTCTCTGAGAAAGTCAAGTGCCCTTTTTTATTTAAGTATATTAACTATATCACACTTGCTTTTCTGTTACTATTCTCAAAAGGGACGATTTTTTAAGCGGGCGTTTTCGTGAAATTGTGCTAAATTCACTCCTGTTCATACTCTGTACATGGTGTATCCATAAATCGGGAAAGGTTTTATCTTCTTCTTCAAATTTCCCTTTATAAAACGAAGGGGAGGCTTTGCTTTTCTTCAAGCTGAAAAAAATTTTTCAAAAAAAGGCTGCCGGAAAATTCCGACAGCCTTCTGAAAAAATGCGGTTAGATTTTGGTGATGTCCACCAGTTCCACGTCGTTGAGGGTGCGCTTGCTCATCAGGGAATTTGCCAGAGCGTTGGCGGTGTCCAGCGCGGTCATGGTGACAATCGAGCGCTCGACAGCGCGGCGGCGCATCTGTACCGAGTGGCGCTGCGGCTTTCTGCCCTTCTTGGAGGTGGTGATGATGTAATCGATCTTGTTCTGATCGAACAGGGTGAGAATGTTCGGCTCCTCCTCCTCGATCTTGCGGACGGTGTTGGCCGCGATCATGTTCTGGTTCAGGGTCAGCGCGGTGCCCGCGGTGGCGTAGATGTTGAAGCCCATCTTCTCGAACTTCTCGACAATCGGAACGACCTCCTGCTTGTCGGTGTCGCGGACGGTGACCAGAACGCCGCCCTCGTGCTTCATCTTGTAGCCGGCCGCTACCAGACCCTTGTACAGCGCCTCCTCGAAGGTCTTGGCGATGCCCAGGACCTCGCCGGTGGACTTCATCTCCGGGCCAAGCAGGGTGTCCACGTCGTGCAGCTTCTCAAAGCTGAAGACCGGAACCTTGACCGCGACGTACTCCGCTTCCGGATACAGGCCAATGCCGTAGCCCTGGTCGCGTAGCTTTTCGCCGAACATCATGCGGGTTGCAATCTCGACCATCGGCACGCCGGTGACCTTGCTGATATATGGGATGGTTCTGGAGGAACGTGGGTTAACCTCGATGACATAGACCTCATCGTTGTAGATGACATACTGGATGTTGACCAGGCCCACAACCTTCAGCGCCCGCGCCAGACGGCCGGTGTAGTCGATGATGGTGCGCTTGATGCGCTGGGACAGGGTCTGTGCCGGATAGACCGAGATCGAGTCGCCGGAGTGGATGCCCGCGCGCTCGATGTGCTCCATGATGCCCGGAATCAGGTAGTCCTCGCCGTCGCAGATGGCGTCTACCTCGACCTCTTTGCCCATCATGTATTTGTCGATCAGCACCAGGTTGTCCTTCATGTGGCTGGTGATGATGTCCATATACTCCTCAACCTCGGAGGTCTCATGCGCGATAATCATGTTCTGTCCGCCCAGAACGTAGGAAGGACGCAGCAGAACCGGGAAGCCCAGACGGTTGGCGGCGGCAACAGCCTCCTCCTTGGTCAGGACGGTCTCGCCCTTTGGACGCGGGATGTCCAGCTTCGCAAGCAGCTCGTCAAAGCGCTCGCGGTCCTCGGCCTCGTCGATCGAATCAGCGGAGGTGCCCAGGATGCGCACGCCCTTGCTGGCCAGATACTTGGTCAGCTTGATGGCGGTCTGGCCGCCGAACTGGACAACGACGCCCCACGGTTTCTCGCTGGCCAGGACGTTGTCGACATCCTCCGGGGTCAGCGGGTCAAAGTACAGGCGGTCGGAGGTATCAAAGTCGGTGGAGACGGTCTCCGGGTTGTTGTTGGCGATGGAAGCCTCATAGCCCAGCTTCTTGAGCGCCCAGACACAGTGTACCGAGCAGTAGTCGAACTCGATGCCCTGACCGATACGGATTGGACCGGAGCCGAATACCAGAATCTTCTTCTTGCCGGAGTCGTGCTCCTCGATGAACTCCTCGGCCTCGTTCTCCTCGTCATAGGTGGAGTAGAAGTATGGGGTCTGTGCCTTGTACTCGGCAGCGCAGGTATCGACCATCTTGTAGACGCCTTTTCTGTGATGCTCCACCTTCTTGCCGGAGATACGCTCGATGGTGCTGTCCAGATAGCCATACTTTTTGGCACGCAGATAGAGCTCCTCGGTCAGCTCGTCGCAGTTGGCCAGAGCCTGTTCCATCTTGCGCAGGTTGTCCAGCTTGTCGATGAACCAGTTGTCGATCATGGTGATCTCGTGGATCTTCTGGGTTGGGATGCCCTTCTTGAGCGCCTCAAAGACGCAGAACATGCGCTCGTCGTCGCAGTTGTGCAGCAGCTCAAGCAGCTCTTCCTTGGTCTTGTCGGCAAATTTCGGGAGGTTGAAGGTGTCCAGTCCCAGTTCAACCGAGCGGACCGCCTTCATCATCGCGTTCTCGAAGGAGGTGCCGATGGACATAACCTCGCCGGTCGCCATCATCTGGGTGCCCAGGGTGCGCTTTGCATAGACGAATTTATCAAATGGCCATTTCGGGAATTTGACGACCAGGTAGTCGACCGATGGCTCAAAGCAGGCATAGGTGGTGCCGGTGACGGCGTTGACGATCTCGTCCAGGGTGTAGCCGATCGCGATCTTGGTGGTAACCTTTGCAATCGGGTAGCCGGTCGCCTTGGAAGCCAGCGCGGAGGAACGGGATACACGCGGGTTAACCTCGATGACCGCATACTCGCTGGTCTCCGGGTGCAGGGCAAACTGGCAGTTGCAGCCGCCCTCTACGCCCAGCTCCTCGACGATGTTCAGCGCGGCCTTGCGCAGCATCGAAAATTCCTGCGGAGCCAGGGTGACCGCCGGCGCTACAACGATCGAGTCGCCGGTGTGTACGCCGACCGGGTCGACGTTTTCCATCGAGCAGACGGTGATGATGTTGCCCTTGGAGTCGCGGATGACCTCGAACTCGATCTCCTTCCAGCCGGAGATGCACTTCTCAACCAGGATCTGGGTGATTGGGGACAGGCGCAGGCCGTTGCCGGCAATCTCGCGGAACTCCTCCTCATCGTGAGCAATACCGCCGCCGGTGCCGCCCATGGTGAACGCCGGACGGATGATGACCGGGTACTTGATCTGCTCAATGAAGGCAAGACCATCCTCGACGGTGTTGACAACCTTGGAAGGGATGCAGGGCTCGCCGATCTTTTCCATGGTGTCCTTGAACATCTGGCGGTCCTCCGCCTTGTCGATGGTGGAAGGTTTGGCGCCCAGGAGTTTGATGTTGTGGGAATCCAGGAAGCCTTCCTTTGCCAGCTGCATCGAGAAGGTAAGGCCGGTCTGTCCACCCAGGTTGGAGAGGACGCTGTCCGGCTTTTCGATTTCGATGATTCTCTTGACGACATCCAGATTCAGCGGCTCGATGTAGACGTGGTCGGCCATCGCCTTATCGGTCATGATGGTGGCAGGGTTGGAGTTTACCAGTACAACCTCCAGGCCCTCCTCTTTCAGGGCGCGGCAGGCCTGTGTGCCCGCATAGTCAAACTCCGCTGCCTGTCCGATGATGATCGGGCCGGAGCCGATTACCAGTACCTTTTTAATATCCTGTCTTAACGGCATATTTGATCAACCTTTCTTGCGCTTTTTTGTTGCGGGTTTTTTATCCAATCAGTCCGAGGAATCTTTCGTAGATACCGTCGAAGTTTTTCTGTCCGATTTCCGCTTCCGGAATAAACTGCACCGACATCGCCTTCATCTGCGGATATTCCAGACCCTCGCAGCTCTTGTCATTGATGTTCAGATGGCTGACGGTCGCGCAGGAAGGGATCTCCTTGACGATATAGCCGTGATTCTGGGAGGTGATGAAGGTTCTGCCGCTTGCGGTCTCGGTGACCGGGCAGTTTGCGCCGCGGTGGCCGCAGTGCATCTTCTCCACCGAGCCGCCCATCGCCAGCGCCATGACCTGATGGCCGAGGTCGATGCCCATGACCGGCTTGTCCGATTTCATCAGTTCCGCTACCGTTTCCTTCCAGGCCGGGTTCTGCTCGAAGGCCTCAAGGCCCGCGCCGCCGCACAGGACGATGGCGTCAGGATTGGTGTCCAGCACCTGCTGTGCAGTGCAGGAGGCCGGAACGATGGTGATGCGGCAGCCGCGCTCCATCAGCGCCTTGACGACGTCGTTGCGGATGCCGTAGTTGAGCATGGTGATGCTGTATTTTGCATCCAGCTTGTCGTAGTTGATCTTTTCGTCATAGTTGACCCATGCGGAAGCCGGTGCTTTCCAGGACTTGATCTGCTCCATCAGCTCCTGCTCGTGGCCGGCAGGATTCTTTCTGGTAATCAGGCCGCGCTGCACGCCCTCGTCGCGCAGCTTTCTGGTGATGGCGCGGGTGTCCAGATCGAAGATGGCGCTGATCTTTTTACGCTCAAGGAACTCGTCGATTCTGCCCTCGCTGCGGAAATTGGAAGGCTGCGCGCACCATTCGCGTACGACCCAACCCCTTGCTGTGATGCTGTCGTGCAGATCGTTCTCGCTGGTCACGCCGTAGTTGCCCACCAGCGGGAAGGTCTCGACAATGATGTTGTTTGCGTTGGCCGGATCGGTCAGGATCTCCTGAAAACCAACTACACCGGTATTAAAGACCAGCTCCCCGATCGCGTCCTCGCTGCAGCCCAGCCCGTATCCTTCATAGATGGTGCCGTCCTCCAGCAGGAGCCATGCCTTTTGCGCGTTGTTAAAAATGTCCATACGCTTAACCTCCGTTTTCCTTGTGTTGATCTCTCTATTTTTATCTTTTATTTAACAATGACTTACAGTGTGATCTTGCCGACCACGCCCATGATGTCCTCCTTCATCGTGAGGGCGGCCTGTCTTGCCTGCTGAGCAAAGTCATGGCCGTCGGTGCCGGCCTTTTTCCAGGCGGTCAGGATGGCGCGGGAGGAATTGACGATGGCGCCAAGGCCGTTTTGGTCAAACGCGCCGGCGACATCGTTTGCGCCGCCGCCCTGCGCGCCGTAGCCCGGCACCAGGAAGAAGGTGTGCGGCATCTTCTGGCGCATTTCGCTCAGCTGCTGCGGATAGGTTGCGCCGACAACCGCGCCCACTCTGGAATAGCCGTAGCTGTTCTGGGTCTTTTCGCCCCACTGCTCGCACATCGCGCCCATCGTCTCATAGATGCTCTTGTCGCCGATCTTCTGATCCTGCAGCTCGCCGGAGGAAGGATTGGAGGTCTTGACCAAAACGAAGATGCCCTTATCCTTCTCGTCGCAGATCGGCAGCAGCGGCTCGATGCCGTCCGAACCGAGGTAGCCGTTGACGGTCAGCATGTCCGAACCAAAGGCGGAAAGCTCCTTGCCGTTGACCTCGCTGACGCCCAGATGCGCCTTGGCGTAGGCCTGCATGGTGGAGCCGATGTCGTTGCGCTTGCCGTCCATGATGACGATCATTCCCTTTTCCTGCGCGTATTTTACCGTCTCGCACAGCGCCCACATGCCCTGCCAGCTGTACATCTCATAGTAAGCTGCCTGCGGCTTGACCGCCGGGACGATATCGCAGATGGCGTCGATAATCTCCTTGTTGTATGCCAGGATTGCCTGCGCTGCCGCATCGAAGGTGTCGCCGTACTGTGCGAACTTTTCCTCCTTGATGTGCTGCGGAATGTAGTCGAGCAGCGAGTCCAGGCCAACAACGCTTGGGTTCTGCAGCTGCGCGATTCTTTCAATCAGTCTTTTCATCTCTGGTTCCTCCCCATTCTGCTGTATTGTATATTACAGTTCATAGACAACCTTGCCGCCAAGGATGGTGCGGACCACCCGTCCGGTCAATTTCATCTTATCAAACGGTGTGTTTTTGCTTTTGCTGTGCAGCTGGTCCGCCTCGACCGTCCAGGTCAGGTTCGGGTCAAACAGCACGATATCCGCCAGCGAGCCCTCCCGCAGGGTTCCGCCCGGCAGGCGCATGATGTTGGCGGGGTTGGTGGTCATCAGCCTGACAAGCTCCATCAGGCCCATACCCTGCTGATGCACCAGCACAGTGCAGGCCGCCGCAAAGCTGGTTTCCAGACCGACGATACCGTTTGGCGCCCGCAGGAAATCTTCCTTCTCCTCCGGAGCATGCGGCGCATGGTCGGTGACGATGGCGTCGATGGTGCCGTCAAAGATGCCCTCGATGATCGCCTCGCAGTCCTCCTCCTCGCGCAGCGGCGGGTTCATGCGGAAGTTGGCATCGCGGCCTCGCAGCAGCTCGTCGGTCATCATCATGTAGTGCGGCGCTGTCTCGCAGGTAACCCTGACCCCTCTGGCCTTGGCCTCACGGATCAGCTGAACCGACCCCTTGGTGCTGACATGCGCGATGTGGATGGCGGTGTCGGAACTTTCCGCCAGCACAATCTCCCGCACGGTGATGCTGTCCTCGCTGGCACGGTCCATGCCGCGGACGCCCAGCTCCTCGGAAACCTTGCCCTTGTTGATGATGCCGCCGTCGATGATACTCAGATCCTCACAGTGGCTGACCACCGGCACACCCGCGCGATAAGCCTTCTTTAACGCTTCGAGCATCATGCCGGCGTTTTCTACCGGGCGGCCGTCGTCGCTGACCGCCGCCGCGCCGCAGGCGTGCAGCATGGCAAAGTCGTTTAACTCCTCGCCATGCATTCCCTTTGTGATTGAGGCAATTGGGTACACTCTGGCGTCGGCATCCTTGGCTTTATTCAAAATATAGGAAAGGACTTCCTCGCTGTCGGTGACAGGCTTGGTGTTCGGCATGCAGCAGACGCTGGTCACACCGCCCGCCGCGGCCGCTTGGCAGCCGGTGAGGATATCCTCCTTGTGGGTAAATCCCGGGTCACGCAGATGGACGTGGATGTCGATGAATCCCGGCGCGGCGCACAGGCCGGCAGCGTCGATCACCTTGGCGTCCTTTGCAATCTCCATCCGGGAAAGTTCCGCGCCCACCTTCACGATGCGCTCCCCTTCCACCAAAATGTCGCCCACAAAATCAAGCGGCGGCTGGCAGGATGGGTCCAAAATCCTCGCGTTTGTAATCAGCAGCTTGTCCAATCAAATCCCTTCCTTTCGTTTTCTGATTGATGTATGATAGAACATTACTCGTCCTGCTTTTCCACACAGATGACCACCTGGTCCTCGCCGTCCCGCTCGGCCACCATTACCTTGACAAACTCGTCGCGGGAGGTGGGCAGGTTTTTGCCGACATAGTCCGCCCGGATCGGCAGCTCGCGGTGTCCGCGGTCGATCAAAGCTGCCAGCTGGATGCTGCGGGCCCGCCCCCGCTGCAGGATGGCGTCCATCGCCGCGCGGACGGTGCGCCCGGTATAGATGACGTCGTCCACCAGGATAATCTGCTTGCCCTCGATGGGAAACGGCAGGTCGGTCTTGTCCTCCCCGGACGTTCCGCTGCGCTTGTCGTCCCGGTAGGCGGTCACATCCAGATAGCCCACCTGCACCGAGCTTCTTTCCAGCTCCGAAATCTTTTTGGCGACCCGCTGGGCAAGCTCCGCCCCACGGGTCATGATGCCGATGATATAGAGGTTGCCCGCGCCCTTGTTGCGCTCGATGATCTCAAACGAAATTCTCGTGATCGCCCTGGACATGGCCTTTTGATCCATAATCTGGGTTTTCTCGACCAGCATCTTCTTTCCTCCTGTCCAAAGTCAGGTTCTCTGTCCGCTCAATTCTCCCGCTGTCCTTTTTTACAAAGGACATACAAAAAAAGCTGCCTGCGCCCTTTTGGCTGCAGACAGCTGATCGTCACCAGAATTTCCCGGAAAACTTTTCCGGCACCCCAAAGCAGAAAACGCCTTGGAATATGGTACCCCATCAAACCACCTTGCCAGCCTCACAGGACCGTCTTAAAGGATTGCTTTCAGGATTCAATATCTGTGGATGTTTTCTTTAAAGATAAGTATACTCAATTCCCTGCAAAATGTCTAGTGCTGATCCGTCAAACCTCGCTGAAATATTTTCTTTTTTTTATCTATTCTGCTTAAACCAGGCTTTTCGCCCGCCAAATATTCCAGCCCAAACCAGCTTAAATGCCAAACAGATCCTCATCTTCCTCCACCGGTTTTACCGCAGCCGGTCTTTTTGCGGTTTTATTTTCGCGCAGGTAGAGGGTCAGCGCTTTGTCCAGCTTAAACAAAACCGAGACCGACTTTGCACAGACCACTGCTGTCATTGCCACAACGCTTGCCGTCATTACCATCGCTGCCAAAAATTTCCAATCCTGAAACCGTTTCATCTCCATCCTCCTTTTGATTTTAAAAAATAAGCTCTGCCCTTATTATATCCCCTTTGCTGCCCTCAATCAAGCCCGAACCGCCCTTTCTTTTTGGCTTTTTTGTTAACGACCCTGTTCACAAAGCCCTCCCACGCAGAAAATCTTTCATAAAGTGTTTCAAATTCATAAATTCTGTGGTAAAATAAATGGGTTATCATGTAACTGTTTATGACCACATTTATTTTTCAGGAGTAGGAGTCTTTCTATGAATAAGAAAATTTCTCTTGGAGCGGCGCTTGCCCTCATGCTCATCATCACCGCAGTGACCTTCTCGGTCACCATGATCTTCTCGCGGCAGATGTTTTCCACCACCATCACCAACATCTCGGAAAAGCAGGCGATGTACGACAAGCTTTCGGAAATCGACAGCTATGTCCGACAAAATTATTATGGCACCATCGATGAAACCAACCTCAACGACTACATCTCGACGGGCTATATCGCCGGCCTGTCCGACCGCTACGCCGCCTACTATTCCGCTTCCGACTACGCCACCCTGCAGCAGGAAAACGCGGGTCAGCTGGTCGGCATCGGTATCCGCGCCACCAAAAATGAGAGCGGCTTTATTGAGGTCACCGAGGTTTACCCCGACTCCCCTGCGCGGGAAGCGGGCATCCAGGCCGGGGACCTGATCGTCAAGGTCAACGATATCGACGTCACCAACGATACTTACGACAGCGCCATCGCTGAGATCGGCGGTCAGGCCGGCACCAAGCTCAGCCTCACCGTGCGCCGCGACAACACCGACCAGGAGATTGCCGAAATTACCCGCCGTGTCGTCGTCACCCCGACCGTCTATTCCCGCATGATCAACAACGCCGGCTATATCAAAATCACCGACTTCAACGAAAACACCTACGACCAGTTTAAACAGGCAGTCGAGGATCTGGTCGGCAACCAGAACGCCCAAGCGCTCATCTTTGACGTGCGCAACAACACCGGCGGCCTGGTTGACCCGGCCATCAAGATGCTGGATATGCTGCTGCCGGAGGGCACCATCGCCACCGCCACCTACCGCGACGGCTCCACCGAGGTGCTTGGCACCTCCGATGCCAGCTGTGTGGAGCTGCCGATGGTCGTCCTGACCAATGAAAACACCGCCAGCGCGGCTGAGCTCTTTACCCAGGCCCTGCGCGACTACGGCGTCGCCCAGTCGGTCGGCACCACCACCTACGGCAAAGGCGTCATGCAGGTCACCCACTCGCTCAAGGACGGCTCCGCCATCCGCATCACCGTCGCGCAGTACAATCCACCGACAAGCGGCAACTATGACGGCGTGGGCCTCACCCCCGACTATGAGGTCACTCTTACCGAGGAACAGCAGCAGGCCTTCGATACCCTCGACGAGACCACCGATCCACAGCTGAAAAAGGCGCTGGAGGTTCTCAACGCCACCGGAGCCACCACCTCGACCGGCACCGAGCAAGCCACCCAGCCGGACGACACCGCTTCCTCGACCGAAACCACAACCGATACTGCCGGTACCACCGAGGAGACTGCCGATGAGCAGGCAGACACCTCCTCTGAGGAACCAACCACCGAGGAAACGGCAACTGAGGAAAGCACCACCGACGAGGCTTCGCAGCAAAGCGCAGAGTGATAATGCTGCTTTTCAAAAAAGGCCGAACCCAAATCTTGTGGGTTCGGCCTTTTTTCTATCTTGCTCTGCGCACATTAACCCCCACGCTGCCAAAGATGCAGCCGCACAGCAGCATTGAAAGCAGCTTAATCAGTCCCCACAGGTCCGGCCTTTCCCCAATAGACAGTGCACATAACAGACATACCGCGTACAAAATCGCCGCACACAATAGCCCCAGAAAGAATCCGTCCTGGCGGGAAAAGCGGGCGCAGCTAAACGCAGCAACCGCCGCCATCACGCAGCCCACCGCCAGGCCAATCCCCTTGATTGCCCAGATCGGAACCTTGCCGCCCGCCATCAGAATGGAAAGCAGGCAAAGTAAAATTCCGCCCACCGCCACCGCGATCAGGCACCCCCATCCCACTGCTTTCATCCTCGCGTTAAAAACCGGTCGCGCCTGATCCGCCTCCCGGACATTCCCTTTCCCTCGCCAGTTCTTTGGCGGAGAAGCTTTCTTCTTGTTTTGATGCATAAAAAAATCACCCCGTGTCCTGCTGTCCAACGATGTTTTCTATGGAACAGGATATTCGGGGTGAGCTTTTCTTATTCATTCTGGAAGGCAAATTTTCCCAGCTGCTGAGAAAACTTTATTTCTCTTCCTTCTTCGCCTGCTGCTCCTGGGCAGCTCTCTCGGTGGCGGTGATGTTCTGCTGGATGGACCAGCGCGCCATGCGGATCTTGCTGTGGTCGCTCGCTGTCTCGATAACAACGGTGTCGTCTTTAATGCTGACGACTCTGCCGATGATGCCGCCGATGGTGACGATCTCGTCTGCGATCTCAATGTTCTCGCGCATCTTCTGAACTTCTTTGTCTCTCTTCTTCTGCGGACGAATCAGCAGGAAATAGAAGATGACGATCATCAGAATCAGCGGGATAAAGGTGGCGAGCATCGACACAGAATCGGTTGTCGTTGCTGTCAGGTAAAGGTTTGTCATGGGTTTTAGCACCTCCGTAAATTTGACCAAAATTGCTGTCCCTTTTTCTTCCTGCAATTTTGTATACAAGCAATATTATACCTTTTGGGCCCTGCTTTTGCAAGTATTTTTTGGCAATTTGCGTTTAAAGGGGAAAAAGCCCGTGCAGAAAAGGCCTCTTTGCTAAATTCTTCTGCCCAGCAGCGGGATCATCTGCGCCCGGAACTGCTCATAGCGGCCCTCGTCCAGCGCCGCACGAATCTTCTCCATGAGGGTATTGTAAAAGTAGAGGTTGTGCATGACCGCCAAACGCATTCCAAGCATCTCGCCCGCCTTGAGCAGGTGGCGGATATAGGCGCGGCTGTGGCGCTGGCAGACCGGACAATCGCACTCCGGGTCGATCGGGGAGTCGTCCAGCTCATATTTTGCGTTGTTGATGTTGATGATGCCCTGCCAGGTGAACAGGTGGCCGTGGCGCGCATTGCGGCTGGGCATGACGCAGTCGAACAGGTCGATGCCGCGGTAGACCGCCTCGATAATGTTGACCGGTGTACCGACCCCCATCAGGTAGCGCGGCTTGTCCTTTGGCATATAGGGCTCGACCTGCTCGATGATGTGGTACATCACCGGCGCCGGCTCACCCACCGCCAGGCCGCCGATGGCGTAGCCGTCGCAGTCGACCTCTGCAATCTGCTTCATGTGCTCGATGCGCAGATCGTCGAAGGTGGAGCCCTGGTTGATGCCGAACAGCATCTGGTGCGGGTTGACGGTGTCCGGCAGCGAATTCAGCCGGGTCATCTCCGCCCGGCAGCGCCTGAGCCAGCGCACGGTGCGGTCGATCGACTTGCGGGTATATTCCCGGGTGGAGGGGTTGGCGATGCACTCGTCAAAGGCCATCGCGATGGTCGAACCGAGGTTGGACTGGATGCGCATGCTCTCCTCCGGTCCCATGAAGATTCTTCTGCCGTCGATGTGCGACTGGAAGCGCACGCCCAGCTCGCTGATGGTGCGCAGCTGCGCCAGCGAAAAGACCTGGAAGCCGCCCGAGTCGGTGAGAATCGGACCGTCCCAGCCCATGAATTTGTGCAGGCCGCCCAGCGCCTTGATCTTTTCGTCGCCCGGGCGCAGGTGCAGGTGGTAGGTGTTGCACAGCTCGACCTGACACTTTAAATCCTTCAGGTCATAGGACGAAATGCCGCCCTTGATGGCCGCCGAGGTACCGACATTCATAAAGGCCGGCGTCTGCACCGTGCCATGCACCGTCTGAAACTGACCGCGTCGGGCGCGGCCCTCCTGTTTTAGCAATGTATACATAAAATCCTCCGAATCATAATCACTTTTCCAGTGCGTGTAAAGCTGTGCAAACCAGCTCCTTTGCCGTCTGCATGGCATCGATCATGCGCTGCAGCTGCCGGTAATACCGCGTGCCCTGCTCCCATTTTTTCTGCGCGGTTGCGCACTTATGGATGATGGAATCAAGCGGGGCAACAGAACGCTCCAGCTCTTCCCTTGTGAAAGAGGGAGCTGTCTCCCCGCTTAAGTTTGCCTCCAACAGCAACTGCGCCACCCCCATAGCGTGAAGCCTGTTTTTGAGCAGGCTGTCCTGAGAGGAGCCCTGCGGAAATTTGCCCTTCATCTTTTCACAGCGCCGCACAATCGACCGTACCTCCCACAGAGCGTCCTGCAGGGATTGCTGCCGCTCCGCAGCCGTTTCTCTATTGCTTGTCTGCATCGTTGACAATCAGCATCGCGTCGCCAAACGAGAAGAACCGATACTTCTCCCTGACCGCCAGGTCGTAGGCGGCCATGGTGTGCTCGTAGCCGGCGAAGGCGCTGACCAGCATAATCAGGGTGCTCTCCGGCAGATGGAAGTTGGTGATCAGTCCGTCCAACACCTTAAACTGGTAGCCCGGATAGATGAAGATGTCGGTGTAGCCCTCCTCCTCGTGCAGCGGCAAGCCCTGTTTGGTGCCCAGCGTCTCGAGGGTGCGGCAGCTGGTGGTGCCCACCGCGATGACCCGCTTGCCGTTTGCCTTGGTTTGGTTAATCAAATCGGCTGTCTCCTGCGGCAGATAGTAGTGCTCGGAGTGCATCTTGTGTTCGGTGATCTCGTCCTCCTTGACCGGTCGGAAGGTGCCAAGGCCAACGTGCAGCGTCACCGTCGCGATGTTGACCCCCTTTGCGCGGATCTTGTCCAGCAGTTCGTTGGTGAAGTGCAGCCCCGCGGTCGGTGCAGCGGCCGAACCCAGCTCGTGGGAATAGACGGTCTGGTAGCGCTCGTTGTCCTCAAGCTTCGCGGTGATGTAGGGCGGCAGCGGCATGTTGCCGATCTGCTCGAGCACCGGGTAGATGCTTTCCCCCTCGTAGGAAAAGCGGATCAGGCGATTACCGCCCTCCACCGTCTCCAGTACCTCGCCGGTCATCAGCCCGTCGCCAAAGATGAGCTTGACCCCCGGCTTTGCCTTTTTGCCGGGTTTGACCAGCGCTTCCCAGACGTCCTTCTCCTTCTGTTCCAGCAGCAGCACCTCGATGTGCCCGCCGGTGTCGGGTTTGATGCCGTACAGGCGCGCCGGGATAACGCGGGAGTCGTTGACCACCAGCAGGTCGCCTGGATTCAGATAGTCGATGATGTCATAAAAGTGATGGTGGCTGCACGCGCCGCTCTGGCGGTCCATTACCAGCAGACGCGAGTGGTCCCGCGGCTCCATCGGCGTCTGTGCGATCTGCTCCTGGGGCAGATCAAACCAAAATTCTGATTTTTTCACGTTCATTCCTCCACAGAACAGGTGTAGAATCGATGCGTTTTTTCCTGCAAAAACGCCGGAGAGATGAGCAGGTTCTCATTCCCCTTATCTTTTGTGTCAGCATTTATTGTACGGTTTTGCGCCGGTGGTGTCAACCGTTATTTGCCTTTTCCCACCCGCTTTGGTTAGAAATTCTCCTTTTTTCACGATTTTAAGCCCAAAAAGTACAAAAGCGCCTTGACAGCAGCCCCGCTCGATGCTAAGATATATCCAAACACTTACAACTTCATACATTTTCACGATAGAGGCGCACCTTTCATCAGTAGCGCAGGATAGGCTGCCAGAGCCGCTTGATTCCTGTGCCAAAGGGAACGGTGCCGAAGGGGGCACAGCCGGCATGTGCCGCCCTGGGTGTGTCCTGAACAAGGGCACAACTGTCATCGCTTTTGCGGCGATGAAGCGCTATCAGATTTTTCCTTTCACCCTTGGTTTCCGCAGGACAAAGGGAAAATGCCCCTATCAACAAATTCGCCGGTTTTTTCAAAACCGGCTTTTTTTATCCCCAGGCGCTGGGTTTCCTTTTTGGGAAAAGCATCTTTTCCCGTTCCGAAGCATACAGTGTTTTATCCTCAAATTCTGAAAGGATGTATCGCAAATGAAACAGTATCATGTAGCCGTCATCGGCGCGACCGGCATGGTCGGCCAGCGATTTGTCTCCCTGCTGCAAAACCATCCATGGTTTCAGGTGACCACCCTTGCCGCCTCTTCCCACTCTGCGGGCAAGACCTACGAGCAGGCGGTGGGCAGCCGCTGGATGATGAGCACCCCCATCCCGGAGCAGGTGCGCTCCATCGTTGTCAAGGACGCTGTTGCGGACGCTGAGGAGATTGCCCGCAGTGTGGACTTTGCTTTCTGCGCAGTGGACATGAAAAAGGAGGAAATCCGCGCACTGGAGGAGCGGTACGCCAAGCTGGAGTGCCCGATCATGTCCAACAACTCCGCGCACCGCTTCACCCCCGACGTGCCGATGATGATTCCGGAAATCAACGACGACCACGCCGAAATCATCGCCGCGCAGAGAAAGCGCCTGGGTACCAAACGCGGCTTCATTGCCGTCAAATCCAACTGCTCGCTGCAGAGCTATGTTCCTGCGCTGCATCCGCTGCGCTCCTTCGGCATCACCAAGGTGCTTGCCTGCACCTACCAGGCCATTTCCGGCGCGGGCAAAAACTTTGAGACCTGGCCGGAGATGGTGGACAACGTCATCCCGTTCATCGGCGGCGAGGAGGAAAAGAGCGAACGCGAGCCGCTGAAAATCTGGGGCACACTGACCGACACCAAGATTGTGCCGGCCACTGCGCCCTCCATCACCACCCAGTGCATCCGCGTGCCGGTGACCGACGGCCATCTTGCCGCTGTTTTTGTATCCTTTGAGAAAAAACCGACCATTGAGGAAATCAAGAATGCCTGGCAGTCCTATGCCGGCTACCCGCAGCAGCACCAGCTGCCCTCCGCCCCCGCACAGTTTTTGACCTATTTTGAGGAGGAAAACCGCCCGCAGACCAAACTCGACCGCGACCTGGAAAAAGGAATGGGCGTTTCGATCGGCCGTCTGCGCGAGGACAGCCAGTACGACTACAAATTTGTCTGCCTGTCGCACAACACCGTTCGAGGCGCTGCAGGCGGCGCCGTGCTGATGGCGGAAACGCTGGCCAGCAAAGGGTATCTTGATTAACGAAGGGATTTTTGCCTATGAAAAAAACTATCTTTACCGGAGCCGGTGTGGCGATTGTGACCCCGATGAATCCGGACGAATCGATCAACTTTGAGGAGCTGGGCCGCCTGATCGACCACCAGATCGAAAACGGTACCGACGCTATCGTCATCTGCGGCACCACCGGTGAAAGCTCCACCATGACCGACCAGGAACATGTGGACTGCATCGCCTACGCCGTGGAGCGCACCGCCGGCCGGGTACCGGTCATCGCGGGCGCGGGCAGCAACCACACCTCCTATGCCGTCTGGATGTCCCAGGAGGCCAAAAAGGCGGGCGCCGACGCGCTGCTGCACGTCACCCCCTACTACAACAAAACCTCTCAGGCCGGCCTGATCCGCCACTTCAACACCATCGCGGACGCCACCGACCTGCCAGTCATCCTGTACAATGTTCCCTCCCGCACCGGCGTCAACATCGCCCCCGCCACCTACCGGGAGCTTGCCAAACACCCGAACATCGTGGCAATCAAAGAGGCCTGCGGCAACATCTCACAGATCGCGCAGACCATGCAGCTGTGCGGCGACGAGCTTGACCTCTATTCCGGCAACGATGACCAGATTGTCCCGCTGCTCTCACTGGGCGGCAAGGGCGTCATCTCGGTTCTCTCCAACGTGGCGCCGCGTCAGACCCATGAAATCTGCCAGCTTTTCTTTGACGGCAAGGTCTCTGAGAGCCGCCAGCTCCAGCTGCAGCTGCTGCCGCTGATCAACGCCCTGTTCTCGGACGTCAACCCCATCCCGGTCAAGGAAGCGATGAACCTGCTGGGCTGGCACTGCGGCGAATGCCGTCTGCCACTCACCACCATGCAGCCACAGGCCAGGGAGCAGCTGGCACAGTACCTGCAGCAGGCGGGGCTGATCGCTTAAATCTTCTTTTCCCGCGACAAAGCAGCTCTCCTTTTGTGGAGCGGCTCACCCCATACCTTTCAAATACAGGCGCTCCGCCTCTCATTTTAGTGTGCAGGGCGGAGCGCCTTTTCTTCTAAAACAGAAATTCTCTTTTGACGTGGGGCCAAAACTCCCACCGGATCACTTTATCAAAAAGGATGTTGAAAATTATGATTCAGATTCTTCTTTCCGGCGCTGGCGGAAAGATGGGACAGGTCATCTCCCGCTCGGTCAGCGAGCGCGTTGACTGCCGCATCGCCGCCGGCATCGACCGGCAGTCCGCCGCCGTCGATTACCCTATCTTCGAAAAACCCAGTGACTGCGACGTTTGCTGCGACGTCATCATCGACTTTTCCCACCCCTCCCTGCTGGAGCCGCTGCTGGACTACGCTGTCTCCCACAAAATCCCAGCCGTCGTCTGCACCACTGGCCTCTCGCCGGAGCAGGTGGACAAACTCAAGGAAGCCGCTGACAAAATCCCCGTCTTTTTCTCGGCCAATATGTCGCTGGGCGTTTCGCTGCTCTGCGAGCTGGCAAAAAAAGCAGCAAAGGTTCTGGGCAGCGATTTTGACATCGAGATCATCGAAAAGCACCACAACCGCAAGCTGGACGCCCCCAGCGGCACCGCTCTGATGCTGGCCGACGCCATCTCGGAGGAACTGGCTCAGCCGCCGCAGTACGTCTATGACCGCCACAGCCGCCGTGCAGCCCGCTCCAAAGAGGAGATCGGCATCCATTCGGTTCGCGGCGGAACCATCGTCGGCGAGCACGAAATCCTGTTTGCCGGACATGACGAGACCCTTTCGCTGACCCACACCGCCTTGAGCAAGGAAATCTTTGCCACCGGCGCCATCAATGCCGCCATTTTTCTGGCAAAACAGCAGCCGGGTCTTTACAATATGGGCGATTTGGTTTAAGATAGTTTCATCGGAGCTTTTCCGAAATCATCGCCTGCAGGGGGAAAAATTGTATGAACGGCGTCAGCAAAATCACTGTGACTGAGGACATTTCTCTGGTCAACTTTAAAAATATTTCCCGCGATCTGTCGGTTGCCTCCCGCATCATGACCGAATTTTCCGAACAGGGCATCAACATCGACATGATCTCCCAATCTGCGCCCACCGGCGAGACCGCCGATGTCTCCTTCACCATCGATTCCAAGGACCTGGTTCGCACCCTGTCGATTGTGCAGCGTTTCCGCGTGCAGTATCCAAACGTGCGCCCCAGCGTCTCCAGCGGCTGCTGCAAGATTCAGCTCTACGGCGAGGAGATGCGCACCCGCCCCGGTGTGGCCGCCCAGGCTTTCCGCCTGGTCAGTGAGCAGACCGGCGACATCCGGCTGATCACCACCTCCGAGGTGGACATCTCCATCCTGATTGCCGAGCATGACCTGCCCGCTGTGCTGGAAAATCTGCGCGCCTTCTTCCAGGTATAGCGATGAAAGCGCGCTGCATCGACTGCCGCCACTGTTGGAAGGACGACCGGCAGAGTGTCTACCGCCGGCCTCCGCTTTACTTTTGCCGTCGGAAAGGCTCCTTTTTCAGCCGCAACTATCGGGTTGGGGAGGGCACGCGCATCGACCCGGGTCAGCCGTCCTGCCCGCTCTTTGAACCCATCAACAAATAAGCAGAAAACAGCTCCGTCTTTGGTATCTTGTGATGCCGGACGGAGCTGTTTTGTTATTGTTCGTCTGTTTTCTTTTTTCTTTTTGGGGAAGCTGGTTTTTTGGCAATCGGTGCAGATTCTCTCTGCTTGATCGACGAGGGCTCCTTGTGCTTTATAGCCGACGGTTCCTTATGCTTGATGGCGGTCGGATCCGGCTTTTTGATGGCGGAAGGTTCCTTGTGCTTTATAGCCGATGGCTCCTTCTTTTTGAGCGCGGTAGACCCTTTGGACTTTTCCTTTTCCACTACCTCCAAAGTCCAAAGCTGGTTCTCACCCGCCTTTTCCCAGATCTGCACATGGGCGTTGTCCTGCAGGGCGACGTCCAGATATTTGTCGCTGGAAACCGAGCGCAACCGCATCCGATCCCCTTCGATTTCCGCGGTCCACAGCTGGCTTGCCGCCTCTACCTCATCCCACAGATGAACCCAGGCGCCGTTGACGGTGCCGCCTGCGATGATGTCCAGCATCTTCTGGTACTGCAGGTTGCAGATGCGGTACGCACCGTCGGTAGGAATAAATTTCCACCGCTGTGCCTTCTGGCTGTCCTGTTCCTCCACCGTGACTGTGCCGTCCTCGGCAGCGGTCAGCAGCTTGCCGGAAACCGAAGCGATGCGGTACTCTTTGGTCTTAAAGATTCTCACAACAGACCTCTCCTTTCTAAAACAAACAAAAAAGCAGGGGAAAGCAGCATGATCTCAGCCCTTTCCCCTACCCTTTTCTATTATAGCCAGCTATCACAAAAATGTCAAACGATTTCCAGCAAACGCAGCGCTTTCGGATATAGCGAATCCAAATCGCACCCGCAGGTTCCACAAATCCGCTGTGCCCGCTGCAGTGCCCGCACAAACTCTTCACGATTCTCCTGCCCATCCAGCCAGCGGCGGGACGGCAGCGCGATCAATTCCCAGCCAGAGCCGGCAAAGCGTTCCAGAATTCCTTGCAGCTCCTCCATTGTCCTCCCCCCTCTATGACCTTTTCATCATAACACATTCTCTTTGCTTCGGGCAAGCCCCATCAGCAGGCTTTTTTCTTCGCTCCCCGCTTCAGACTCTGATGGTGGCTGGCGTCGGGGCGGGAATCGGTATGCTCCTCCTCACACCAACGCTCGATCAGCATTCCGCAGACCGCAAAAAAGATCATACCGCCAAACAACACAAAAGCTAACGATAAAACTGCCGCCATACCTGTTCCTCCCCTTTTACAATTGCACTGTGCAAACATTTTCCCTGAAAAAAGCGCCGCCTCTGCTGTCGATTTTGGTTGTTTTATCGGGTAAAACACGCCTTTCTCCCCGCATATCCACTGCGGACGCCCTTTCTTTTTTCCTTTCCGTTTCTATTTTAGCACTATGCAAACCGCAAGTCAATAGCACTGCGCAATTTTTTTGAAAAGTGGTTGCGTCCCGCAAAAGAAAGTGCTATAATAAAAGAAAAGGAGGGGAAGCCGTGGAAAAAAATATTCAGACCGGCAAGCGCATCCAGATCAGACGAGAGGAACTGCGGATGAATCTGGGCGACGTTGCCAAGGAGGTCGGCGTTGCCGTCTCAACCATCCAGCGCTACGAAAAGGGAAAAATTGAAAAGATCAAGCTTCCCGTCATCGAAGCCATCGCCAAGGCGCTGCGGGTCAATCCTGCCTGGCTGCTGGGAGAAACCGACCAGATGCAGCTCCCCGATCCCGCTACAATCGACAACCTCATTCCGCTCCCCAAAACCTATCAGATTCCCCTGCTGGGCGACATCGCCTGTGGCAGCCCTATTCTGGCGGAAGAGAATGTGGAAGCTATCCTGGAGGTGCCGGTCCACATCAAGGCGGATTTTGCCCTGCGCTGCCACGGCGACAGCATGACCGGCGCACACATCCACGACGGCGACATCGTCTATATCCGGCAGCAGCCGGACGTGGATAACGGTTCTATCGCCGCGGTCTGCATCGAAAATTCGGCCACCCTCAAGCGGGTGTACAAGTATCCGGACAAGCTGGTCCTCTCCCCGGACAACCCGCAGTACGAGCCGTTTGTCTACACCGGCGAGGAGCTTTCCCAGGTGCGCATTCTTGGAAAAGCGGTGGGCTTCACCAGCCTTCTTGATTAAGAGAAAAAAACTTCTGTCCTGCAGGGACAGAAGTTTTTCTTTTTTTTGCTTTATTCTGCGCTCAAATACAGCTCGACCTCAAAGGTGTAGTGGTGCGGCTCATAGAACATTTCCATGTACTCGATCAATCTGCCGTCCTTGGAATAGGCGCAGCGCTGCACCTCCAGCACTGGGCTCTTGGGAGAAACCTGCAGCTTTTCGGCACTGCGCTTGCCCGCCGCAGCCGCCAGAATCTTCTGGCGGCCCTTGCCCAACTCCACCTTCAATTTATTTTTATAAATCTGGTAGATGTTGGCGTTCTCCACGTCCGAGCGGGTAATCTGCTCGCCAAAAGCAATCGGCAGATAGATGTCCGCGTAGGCGACCGGCTTTTCCTCCACCGTATGGACCCTTTCAATATGCAGGCAGCGGTCCCCCATCGCTTCTCGAATGCTTTCATCAAAACGTTTTGGCACAGGAATCACCTCGAAGGTCTTGACCTGCTGCCGGGCCGGGATGTTCTGTGAACTCAGGACATTCTGGATGCCGGTCAGGCTGCGCAGAGAATCCTGCGGAACGCTGTCCCGCACAAAGGTTCCTTTGCCCTGTTTGATGTCCACAAGTCCTTCCTCCGCGAGCAGCTGCATCGCTTTGCGGATGGTGATCATGCTGACGCCAAACCGCTCTGCCAACTCCTTATGGGTTCCCAAATTGCCGCTGGCGTGATATTTCCCGCGCAATATTTCAGAGCGCAATGTATCCACAATCTGCTGATACATCGGTATGCTGGAATTTTTATCGATCATCTTGCTGTTCACAACCTTTACCTGGCGTCCGATTTCCGGCCGGCGCTGCTTCCCTTCCGGGCGGCTTTTCCTCTGCTGGAAAATAATGTATAAAATATTATAAGACAAGATTCACACAAAAGTCAATAATACAACCATAAAATGTCTATCTTGCCTAAAAAATAGGATCAGAGACTCTCCTTCAGCGCGTCGGTAAACAATTTTGCCTGTTCCACAGTCAGGCACAGCGGCGGTTTGAGGACAATGCTGCTGTCGCTGCCGCCAAACAAAAAGCGCTTTTCCTGCATCTTCTGGCGAACCTGCCGGCCAACCTGAGGGGAGGCAAACTCAATCGCCACCGAGCTTCCGTAAACCCGAACATAACTTACCTTTCCCTGCCGCTGCATCTCCTCCAATTCCTGCTGCAAAAGCTGCGAACAGTCGCGCACCCGCTGCAGCGTCTGCGGCTGGGTGACCTCCTCCATCACCGCACAGGCCGCCGCGCAGGCGATGCAGTCGTCCCCCGCACCGCCGGTGACCGCGTGCAGATACTCTTCCTGAGGAATCTGTTTGGTGAGCAGCGCGCTGATGTGCAGGCCGTTGCCGAGTCCTTTTCCCAGCAACAGCATATCCGGCTCCACCCCTTCCTTTTGGTAGCAGTAGAGACTGCCGCTCCTGCCAAGGCCGGCCTGAATCTCGTCGAAGATCAGCAGGATGCCGTTTTCCTGCGTCCACTGGCGCAGGCATTTGAGATACCCCTGCGGCGGATAGGCGATGTCCGCCCCCTGATACGGCTCGATAATCACCGCCGCGATGTCCTGCGCCGATTCATAGCGAATTTTCTGCTGCAAAAAATCCAGGCAGAAATAGCCGCAGCTTTCCTGCTTCTTTTCAAACGGACAGTGCTGGCAGTTGGGATAGGGGTTAAACACAATGCCGGGGGCAATCGGTCCGTAATGTTCCTTGCGCTTTGGCAGTCCGGACATTGAGGCGCTCAGCAAGGTGCGGCCGTGGATGCTGTTCCAGAAAGAAACCACCTCAGTCCTTCCGGTGATCTTCTGGGCCAGGCGCACCGCCCACTCGGTCGTCTCCGAGCCGGAGGCGGTGTAGTGCACCGCTTTGAAAATGTGATTGGTACTTTCCATCAGATAATCGGTCAACTGCTCCTTATAGCGGACTGCGCTTGACCTGCCATTGGTGACGCCGTTGAGCGCCTCGGTGACCTTGTCAATAAAGCGCCGGTTGCCCTGACCCAAAAAGACGCACATCTCGTTTAAGTCCAGATAACGATTTCCTGCGCGGTCAAACAGCCAGGCTCCTTCGCCCTTCACAAAGTCATGCTGTCTCGGATGAAAAACAGGCTCCAGCAAATCCATTTTTCCCATCTTTCCTTCCCCCTTTTTTATTTTTCCGGGTTCCAGCGGATAAACCCCTCGGTGAACAGGACCAGCCGCTCCACCATGCTCTTCAGGATCAATTCGCCCTTCTCTCTGGTCGCCAGCTTACTGTTGCCGTTGACGCCGTGCGGGGTATTCATCGCCATGCTGATATGTGCGACGGCCCGCCCATTCTGAATCTGATTCTCCACCGGCACTTCCCGGTATTCCTCTACTGCACATTCCATCTTCACAAGCTCCGGCCGGATGGCCAACAGAACCGATGTCTCCTCCTCATCCCCATGACCGCCCGCTTTTTGCTGACAGACCTGGTCCGCTGCCTCCCCGCTGAGGCCATTGTAGTTGGTAACCGCTACCGTGGCGCCATATTTGTTGCGCATGGTGTGGGAGAGAATTTGCAGCGGAATGTGGGTAGAGATGCCGCCATCGATAATGATAAACTTTTTGACGCCAAACCGCACAAAGCTGTACAGGATATCCTCCACATAGTGCATAAAGTTTTCCGCCTCGATGTGTACCGAACCCTTCCAACCGACAAACGCCGGGAAGTAGGCAAAGGGCAGGGTCGGCAGGGTGACAACCTCGCAGCGGCGGGTCAGCTCGGCGGCAAGGTAGTCGGTCACGTAGTAGTCGGTGCCCATCGGCAGATGGCTGCCGTGCTCCTTGCTGCCGCCGCCGATTGGCAGAACGATAACCGTGTTTTCATTGATCTGTTCACAGCACTCCGGATAGGTGATCTCCTTGATAAAGGTGCCTTTCATCCTTCCATCATTCCTTTCTTAAAAGCATCTCCTGACAAAAATGGCAGGCCACAAAATGTCCCGGCTCTATCTCTTCCAATTGCGGGGGCTGCTCCTGACAGATTTGTTTTGCCCACATGCAGCGGGTGCAGAACTTGCAGCCCTTGGGGGCGTTGATCGGATTGGGGATTTCCCCCTCCAGTTTAATCCTCCTGGAAGACCAGCCAGCGTCATCGATCTGCGGCACCGCGGAAAAGAGCGCCCTGGTGTAGGGGTGAACCGGATTTTCATCGATCTGCTGCGCATCGGCCAGTTCCACCACCGAGCCCAGATACATGATGCAGATGCGGTCGGAGATGTGTCGCACCATCGACAGGTCGTGGGAAATGAACAGGTAGGTCAATCCCAGCTCCTTCTGCAGGTCCATCAGCAGATTGATGACCTGCGCCTGAATCGAGCTGTCCAGCGCCGCGATCGGCTCGTCGCAGACGATGAATTCCGGCCCGGTGGCAAGCGCCCGCGCGATGCCGATTCTCTGCCGCTGCCCGCCGGACAGCTCGTGCGGAAAGCGGGAAACCATCTCGCGCGGCAGGCCAACCCGTTCCAGCAGCTCCTGGCATCGCTTCTGCCGCTGGGAGGAGCTCATCGAAAAGTGAACCTTCATCCCCTCCTCAATGATGCTGCCGATCGACATTCTGGGGTCCAGGCAGGAGTAGGGGTCCTGGAAAATCATCTGGTTATCCTTCTGAAACTGCTTCTTTTGCTGGGCGCTCGCCTTTTCCCGGTCCTGTCCCTGATACAAAATCTCCCCGGAGGTTTTGGGGTAAACACCGAGGATGGTGCGGCCCAGTGTGGTCTTGCCACAGCCGGACTCTCCGACTAGGCTCAGGGTTTCACCTTTATAGATGTTCAGCGTAACCCGGTCCACCGCCTTCACCGAACGTTTGTGGGAAGCGGGGAAATATTTGCACAGATCCTTTACCTCAAACAGTACTTGCTTTTCCACTATCTGCTCCCTCCTTCACGAACATGCTGCGGCGCCATGGGATGGTTGAGCCAGCAGGACGCCTGGTGCGTCGGCGAAAAACCGGTTGGCTGTGGCGCGCACTTTCTGCAGACCGGCATGCAGTAACGGCATCTGGCCGCAAACGGGCAGCCCTCTATCGGCAGGCTGAGGTTTGGCGGCGTGCCCTTGAGCGAGTACAGCCGGCTCTTTCTGGGCAAGCTGCGGCTGGGGATCGAGTCGAGCAGCGCCCAGGTGTAGGGATGCTTGGGGTTGCGGAAGATCTCCTCCTTGGTGCCCCGCTCCACCACCCGGCCGGCATACATGACCTGGATGCGGTCGGCAAAGTCCGCCACGACACCCAGATCGTGGGTGACCAGGATGATCGACATGCCGAACTTTTCCCGCAAACCTTTGAGCAGATCCAGCAGCTGCGCCTGGATGGTGACGTCCAGCGCGGTGGTCGGCTCGTCGGCAATCAGAATCTTGGGGTTGCAGGAAAGCGCCATCGCAATCATCACCCTCTGCCGCATGCCGCCGGACATCTGGTGCGGATAATTTTTTAATCTTTCCTCGGGGTTGGGGATCTCCACCAGCCGCAGCAGCTCACAGGAGCGCTGCATGGCCTCCTGGCGGGAGACACGATTATGCAGGCGGATACATTCTGCAATCTGTTTGCCGACCCGCATGGTCGGATTGAGCGAGGTCATCGAGTCCTGAAAGATCATGCTGATCCCGGCCCCGCGCAGATCGCTGAGTTCATTTTTATCCATCTTTAAAATATCCTTGCCCTCAAACAGAATCTGCGACCCGTCCGCGATGGTGCCGGTGGTGCGGCCAAACAGGCGCAGAATCGACTTGGCCGTCACCGTCTTTCCGCAGCCGGATTCACCAACCATCGCCAGCGTTTCCTTCTGGTCCAGCACAAAATCGACACCCTGCACCGCCCTGACCGTTCCCAGATAACTTTTGAAGGAAACGTTTAGATTTTTGACTTCCAAAATATGCTCCATCTTTTTTACCTCCGAAGTTTGGGGTCAAGCGCGTCCCTGAGTCCGTCTCCAATCAGCGTAAAGCACAGCATGGTCAACGCGATCAGACCTGCCGGCGCCACCAGCTGGTACGGGTAGAACAGGAAGTTGAGCGATGCCGCCGAGCACAGCGCGCCCCAGCTGGTAGCCGGTGGCTGTACGCCCAGGCCGACATAGCTCAAAAAGGCTTCGCTGAAGATAAATCCCGGGATGCGGAAGGTGATGTTGACGATGATGACGCTTAAAGTGTTCGGAATGAAGTGGGTGACAACGCTGGTCAAGGGTTTGACGCCCATCACCTTTGCCGCCATGACATACTCTGAGCTGCTGATCTGCAGCATCTGGGAGCGCACCAGGCGGGCAATAGGGCACCAGCCGGTCACGCACATGGCAAACAGCAGGGTCGGCACGCTGCTGCTGTCCAGGATGACCGACAGCAGAATGATGACCAGCATGTTTGGCACACTGCTCAAGATTTCCACAATTCGCATCAGGATGTTGTCCACCCAGCCGCCAAAGTAGGCCGCGATGCCGCCGTAGATGCAGCCGATGACCGAAACGATCAGCGAGCCAAAAAGGCCGATGATGATCGAAACCCGTCCACCCTCCCAGACGCGGGAAAACAGATCGCGGCCCAGCTGGTCGGTACCAAACCAATACGCCAAACATGGACGAATGTTGCGGTGCTCCAGATTGACCGCTTCCATATCATATGGTACCAGGTGCGGACCAATAATTGTCATGATAACGATAAGCAGCAAAACTACCGTCGCTGCCAGAGCCACCTTATTCTCCATAAAACGCTTAAAGGAAAGTTGCCAATAGGTTAGAGACACCGCCGGCATCTGCTCTGCAGCAGCGTCGTCGCAGCCTTCAATCACAAAATCTTCCGGTTTTGGGGTGTAGGTCAATTCTTTTTCCATCTGGCTCCCTCCTTACTTTTTCTCTGCCAGGCGAATTCTCGGGTCCAAGATGCCCAGCAGGATGTCGGTCACCAGCACCGACAGGATATAAATTCCGGTGAAGATGATGTTGAGTCCCAAAATCATCGAATAGTCGCGGTCGTTGATCGCGCTGATGAAGTAGGTGCCCAGGCCCGGCAGGGCGAAGATGCTCTCCACGATGAACGAGCCGGAGAAGATCGAGGCCACGCTGGTGCACAGCACGGTCAGGCAGGGCAAAAACGAGTTGCGGAAGATATGCAGCAGCACGATGCGCGGCGTCTTTGCACCCTTTGCCTCCGCGGTCAGGATGTAGTCCTGGCTGGTGGTGTCCAGCACGCTGGAACGCATGTAGCGCGCATAGGTCGCGATGGGACCGACGCACAGGCAGATGACCGGCAGCACCATGTGCTTGGCCGTGCCCCAGCCGGTGGTTGGGAAGATCGGCCAGACAACGCTGAACACATACTGCAAAAAGGACGCGGTGACAAAGGTCGGGATCGTGGTGCCCAACAGCGCCAGAACCATGATCACCCTGTCCGAAAAACGGTTGCGGTTGAGCGCCGCGATGATGCCCAGAATGGTGCCCACCACAAAACCGATTGCCAGCGCGATGCCGCCCACCTGAGCGGAAACCGGCGCAAAGGAGGCCGCAATTTCCGCAACCGTTCTGCCCGGGTAACGCAGAGAGGAACCCAAATCCCCCGAGAAAAGCTGCTTCATAAAGCGGACATACTGCACAATCAGCGGCTGGTCAAAGCCGTACTTTTCCATGTACAGCACCCTTGTCTCCTCCGGCAGATCCTGAATCATGGCACTGAACGGGTCGCCCGGAATGCTGTGCACCAGGAAGAAGGTGAGCGTCGTAACAATCAGCATGACCAGCACCATGTACAGGACGCGCTTTAAGATATATCGAGCCATTTTTCCACCTCACTGTTCTTCTATAATACCTATTCTTTGAAAAGGAAGGCCCGCGGAAAAGATTCCGCAGGCCCTTTTCTCCTACTGATTTCTTCCGATTGTGTACAGCTTCTGCATGCCTACAGTATCAAATGGGTTGTTGTCCAAGCCGTGAACATAGGGGTAAGAGAAGAGCAGCGAGCCGTTATAGCAAATCGGCGCGATGGCCGCCTCGGTGATGAGCATCTCCTCCGCCTGCGCGTAAAGCTCCAGCCTTGCCTGGTCATCGACTGTGGAGGAGGCTTCATTGACCAGCTGCTGATACTCCTCGTTGACCCACTTGGACTGGCCGCCGCTTTCGGACGACCATCTGGAAAGCTGGAAGAGCGGCTCTACGTTGGCACCCCAGCTGGTCAAACCCATCTGGAAATTGCCGGAGTTCATATTTGACATATGGGTCGCGGAATCATTGAATTCCAGCTCAATGACAACGCCTAAGGCGCTCTGCCACATCTGCTGATAAAATTCACCGATCGACTTTGTCTTTGCGTTGGTGCCGCCCATGCTCAGCGTGACGGTCAGCGCAGACGGATCATCGCCGAGTCCCAGCTCCTGCATGCCTTCAATCAACAGTGCCTTTGGATCGGGATTGGCTTCCTGCAGGGCAAGCAGCGGTTCGGGAGCATAGTCACGGTAGTGAAGCTGTCCTACCGAACTCTCCTCCGGAATGAGGCCGTAAGCCGGAGTAGTCAGTCCGTTCTGAAGAATTTCCGAATAGGATTCCCTGTCAATCGACAAAGAAAAAGCCTGACGGATCTTCTGGTTCTGGAAAATTTCGTCCTGACAGTTAAACACAAGCATGACGGTACGGGCTGCGGAGTAAGGCTCCTCCACCAGTTTTCCTCCCTCGCGGAATTTGTCGATGTAATCGGCGTCCGAGACATTCAGGTAATCCAGCGAGCCGTTTTCCAGAGAAGAAAGCTGGGCGGTCGTGTCATTCATAATCAAATAATGGAAGCTTTGCAGTTTCACATTTTCTGCGTCCCAATACTGATCATTTTTTTCAAAGGTAAGCTGGCTGTTGTGCACCCAATCCGTCAGGACAAATGGGCCGCAGCTGATGACACTTTCCGCATTTGCGCCCAATGTGTCGCCATACTCGTCGACGTAATCCTGTCTCTGCGGGAAGAAATCGACGGTGGAAAGCAGCGATGGAGACGGCTGAGAGAGGGTAATTTCCAGCGTGCTGTCATCGATGACTTTCACGCCGATTTCGGATGGATCCACTTCTCCTGTAACCGCCTGCGAGAAATTGACAATTGCAGAATAGTCGCTGGAAAAAGCAAATGTATTGGCCGGAGTGGCCTGACGGATCAGAGCGCCGGCGTAATCTTCGGCAGTAACCGGCTGGCCGTCGCTCCAGTAATTCTCCCTCAGGTGGAAGGTGTAAACCAGGCCATCATCCGAGACGTCCCAACTCTCCGCACCAGCCGGGGTAACGATGCCATCCTCAATGCGCGTCAGCGGTTCCAGAACGTTATAGAATACATTTCTGTCCTGAATCATACTAAATCTTGCCACATCAAGAACGGTCGGCTCATCGGCAAGCAATACATTCAGATATTGATTCTCATCCAGTTCCCCATCCTCTGAGGTTCGCTCCACCGTGCTGGCAGCACTTGCCTGTTCGGTCGTACCTGTCTGGTCGGTCGCGCTTGTGCTGGGGGTGCTGCTTTCCGGTATCGGCGCACCCTGACATCCCGTCGCCGTCATCGCCAATGCCATCGCCAGCAGCAACGCTGCAATCTTCTTTTTCATCATTGAATCCTCCTTTTTACTTTTCTTTTTCTGTCGGTGTAATTGGGTGTTGCCGAAACCAGGCAACTACATCCTGGAAATAGGTCGTCCCCTTCAGGGAATGATCCGCCCCCTCAAAAATCTCCACCTTGTGCTCCTTGCCGTATCTTTGCAGCTTTTCTTCCATCTCCCTTGCCTGGGAAACATCTACCCGCCAATCGGCTGTCCCATGCACAATCAAAATGGGCGGCTTGATTTTCTCTACCCAGCACACCGCGGAACGCCGGCGGTATTCCTCCGGAACTTCCTCCGGCGTCCCACCCAGCAGTTCCTGAAAGACCTGCTTCATGTCATCCACACGTTTGTTGTACATATCCACACAATCTGCGACACCGGAACCGACCGCTGCCGCCACGATGCGGTCGTCCAGCGCACAGCAGCGGTAGGTCATCATGCCGCCGCGGGAATGCCCTGCCATATAGACGCCTCCCTTGAATGTGCCCGGCAGCTCCAACGCGATGTCGATCAAGCGAAGCACATCGTTGACATCTGCTCCGCCAAATTCCTCCTGTCCAGTGCCGCCGCAGTTGCCACGGTATTGGCTGCCCAAAACAACAAAGCCCTGGCTGGCATATTTGCAGATCACCTGCGGACGCAGTACCGAAAACGCTCGATTACCTCCTCGATTAAAAATGACCGCCGGCAGCGGACCTTTTTCCTCTCTGGGCACACCCACATAGCCGCGCACCTCACAGTCGTCCGAACGATAACAGATGCTGACCAGCTGCACCTGAGGATATTCCTCCGGCGGTTGCTCCTCTTCTGCCCAGATGATCCACCGGTTCTGCCGCAACTGCTCCAAAATATCCATCCACTTCCACCATCCTTTCTCGATTTATATAATATAAGTTAATATAACTTTATATAATGTTATATCTTTATTGCTATCATAACACCCTCGTCATTTTTTGTCAATCATTTCTTTAAAATTTCCTTATCAAAAAATATTTTTGTTTATAATTTATAAAACACAAGCTTTTAAAGAAGCAAAACAGCCATTGCCTGATTCTTTTGCATACACAAAAAGGCCCCACGATCAATCGATCGCGGGGCCTTTTTGTGTCCCTTTTATTTTTGTGGTGCGGAAACTCTTCTCACCATCTCCGGAATCATTCCCCCCACCGCGTTGCCAGCTGTCATGACCAGCAGGTAGAGGACGGTGCGCAGGCTCCACATATTGGCAACCGAGAAGTAAAACATATTTGCCACGCAGTGCTCAAAGCCTGCCAAGATAAAGACCATAACCCCCAGGAAAATCGCCAGGTATTTTCCCAGTGTGTGCGGGTTGCTCTTAAAATTTTCCACTGCAATGTAGATCATCAGGTTGCAGAACACCGCCAGAATAAAGATGCTCAGCAGTGAATCGGACAGTTTTGTCTCACACAATCCCTGCGCCTTTTCCGCCAGGGCACTCCCTGCGCGGGTCAGGCGAATCAGGTAGCCGGTCGCCGCCGCTCCAACCAGATTGCCCACCCATATCTGCAGCAGCCACAGCAGGTATTTTCCCTTCTGTTCGCTGCCTGGCAGATAGCAAGCCTTTCCGGTAAAGAGGTTATACCCCAAGGTGCAGATGGTAAACAGTCCGCTGGCAAACAGCGCCGCACCCACCATCTTGTTGTCCAAACTGAGGTAAACAATTCCCCCAACCCCGATGCAGATGCCTGCCATGATGGATTTCAGCCACGATTCTTTGGTAATCAATCCAAATTCCTCCCTTTTCTCTTCCCACTTTTTCACTCTTCCTATTTTTGTACAACACAAAATGGATTGCCATCCGGGTCGTGCAGCACCACATAATCTGCGTCGGCGGGATAAAACCACTCTGCCCGAGTCGCCCCCAACGCCAAAAGCCGCTGCACCTCCTGCTGCTGGCTGTCTGTAAAAAGGTCCATGTGGTGGCGCTTTGCTTTGTCGGAGGTCACCTTGCTTAAAGAAAGCTGGATGCCGTCGCCCTCTATCGGGACCAGCACAGCCCAGTCCTCCGACGCCGGTTCCCGCAGACGATAGTGCAGGGCTTCGCTCCAAAAGCGCACTGCCCTGTCAATATCCTTGACGCCCCAGACAATCGACCCAATCTTCATCCTCTATCCTCCTTCTTCATCTTTCCTTTTTCGACAAACGCATTTTTCTTATGATAACAAAATCCTGTTGTATGTGCAAGCCCTCTTGTTCCTTTTAATACCGGTTTTCACCACCCGGCTCCTCAAAATATCCCTTTAATTTTTCCAGCGCCTTCTTTTCAATGCGGGAAACGTAGGATCTGGAAATGTTCAACTTTTTGGCCACCTCCCGCTGCGGCATAGGACGCAGATTGTAAAGGCCGTAGCGGTAGGCCAGGATTTTCTGCTCGCGGGGCTCCAGATTGTGCTCGATGAAGTGGTAGAGTTTCTGCGACTGAATGCTCAGGTCGATGCTGTCCAGAATGTTCTCATCCCCCTGCACAATATCCATCAGGGTGATCGAGTTGCCGTCCTTGTCCACGTCGATCGGGTCGCTGATCGAGACGTCCTGCATCGACTTTTTCTTTTGACGGAAATACATGAGGATCTCATTCTCAATGCACCGGCTGGCGTAGGTGGCAAACTTGGTCCCCTTGCCGCTGTTAAAGCTGGAGGCCGCCTTGATCAAGCCGATAGTGCCGATCGAAATCAAATCCTCCTGGTCGCGGTAACTGGCATAATATTTTTTGATGATGTGGGCCACCAGGCGCAGGTTGTGTTCAATCAATTTGTTCTTTGCCTCCACATCGCCCTGCTCAATCCTGGCAAGGCACTCCTCCTCCTCTTCCCGGCTCAGGGGCTTTGGAAAGGAGCTGCTCCCCGTCACATGCAGCGCCAGATAAATCATCCTGCACAGCGCCGCCAGAACCATCGTTGTATACATCTGCATCCCTCCTGAATCTTTTTGCGCAACAGCGCCTCTGTTCAGGATATGCTTTTCCCAGCACAATTTTGTTTGTCCGGTCCTCTGTTCCTCTGAAAAACTCCCCATGACTCCCAGAAAAAAGCGGCTGGCAGAAACCTGGCTGCCAGCCGCTTTTCTTTCTTTTACAGGCTTTCCACCCACTGCCGCAGCTCCTGTTCGGAGGGGTTGCCGTTGAGCATCCTGCCTTCCCGGATCACCGCGTTCGGGCAGCTGGGAGATAACTCCTCGACCGACTTGCCGAAGCCGCTGCCGCCGGAGGTCGCGAAGAGGATGATGCTCTTGCCGGAAAAATCATAGCTTTCCAAAAAAGTATTGATGATGGTCGGCGCCATGTACCACCAGATCGGATAGCCCAGCAAAATCCGGTCATACTGCTCGATCTTCGCATCGGTGTCCGCCAACTGCGGGCGGATGGCAAGATTCTGCATCTCCACCGAACTGCGGGAACTCTTGTCCCTCCAGTTCAGGTCAGCCTGTGTGTATGGGATAGCGGGCTTAATCTCATACAGGTCCGCCTGCGCTGCCGCCGCCAGTTTTTGAGCGACCTGCCGGGTCACGCCGCTGGCCGAAAAGAATGCAACCAATGTTTTACTCATTCTGAAAACCTCCTTTGGAGCCCGCCCCTTTTTCGGGCGCGCTGCTGAATCCTTCCTTCCTATTATAAACCTTCTGTGCGCAAAAGTCTAATGTATCCTTTCCGCTCAGTTTGGTTTTCTGATAGATCGCCTGAACTTTTTTATCTTTACGCTCGGAGATCTGGAAATCGCGCCGGAAAGGTGATATTCTAAAGGCAAGGGAAAAATTTCTTTCCTGTCTGAACGGATTTGGCCTTGTCAATCGTATTTTAGGTGAAAGCCCCTTGCGGGGCAACTAAAAAGTGGGAGGAATCTTTTATGAAAAAAACAATCACTGCGATCGCAGCAGCTCTGTTGCTCGTGGCTTTCGGCGGCACCACCGCCTTCGCCGGCCATCACCATGGCCACATGAATCTGCCAAGCTGCCATCTGGGTGTCTCCCACAGCTGCGTCGATACGGACGGTGACGGCATCTGCGACCACTATGCCGAGTGCTTCACCGACCAGGACGGCGATGGTATCTGCGATTACCATGAGGCCAACCGGAACGCCTTCTGCGATGCAAACGGCGTCGGCATCTGCGACCACTATGCCGGACAATTTACCGACACGGACGGCGACGGCGTCTGCGATTACCTTGGCGCAGCGGCTTCCCATCATACGGGCCATCACGGCCGCGGGTATGGCGCGGGGCGCTGCAGGGGATAATCTACAACAAACAGAGGATGGGGAGATATGCTCAGTGAGCAACAAGCCAACAGAGCCATCGAGCTTTATGCGGACACGGTACGGCGCATCTGCATGGTGCATCTGAAAAATCAGGCCGACAGCGAGGACATCTTTCAGACAGTCTTTCTGAAATATTTGCTGCGCGACCAGCCCTTTGAGAACGAGCAGCATGAAAAAGCCTGGATGATTCGTGTCACCATCAATGCCTGCAAGGACCTGCTCAGGAGCTTCTTTCGTTCCCGTACCGTTCCTCTGGAACAGCTGGTTGAGGCACCGCAGCCCTTTGAGCCGGACGAGCGTGATCTGCTGGAGGCGGTTTTGGCGCTGCCTGCCCAGTACAAGGACGTGGTATACCTGTACTACTACGAACAATATACGGCGCTTGAGATTGCACAGATTCTTCACAAAAACGTGAACACCGTTTACACCCTTCTGCGAAGGGCGAGGGAGCGGCTGCGGAAGGATCTGGAGGGGGTGATGGAAGTTGAATAGCGTATGGAAAACCGCCCTCGACCGCATTCACACCGAGGAGCAGCTTAAGGAGCGCACCCGAACCTATCTGGCGCAGCAGCTTGTCCGGCAGCAGACGCGCCGCCGCACCCACTGGCGTCCGGCATTGGCGTCGCTGTGCCTGTTGTTAATGCTGGCGCTGGGCAGCTACTGGCTGTTCCTGATTCCGACAGCCTTCATCAGCATCGACCTCAACCCGTCGCTGGAGCTGAGCATCAACCGCTTCGATCGGGTCATCGCGGTGCAGGGATATAACGATGAGGGGCAGGCCATCGCCGATTCGCTCCAGCTGCAGTATCTGGACTACCGCCAGGCGCTGCAGGAGCTGCTGGACTCGCAGGAGATCGGCTCCTACCTTGAGCAGGACGCCGTTTTGTCGATGACCGTCTCCGGGCAGGACAGCAAACAGTGCGGCAGCATCCTGCGGGAGGTGGAGGGATGCGCCGCCACCCATCAGAACATCCACTGCCATGCCGGGGACATCGAGCTGGTCAGCCAGGCGCACGCTGCCGGTATGTCTTTGGGGAAGTATCAGGCTTTCCTGATCCTGCAGCAGCTTGACCCTTCCGTCACCGAGGAACAGGTGCAGGGACTCTCGATGCGTCAGATCCGCCAGCTTATCGATTCTTATACCGAGCAGAACGCCCCTTCTGATGCCGGGCAGGACGACTCTCCCACTCAGACAGAGGGAACCGGCTCCCACCACCAGGAGGAACACGGCCATCAGCACCGCGGCAGGCGCTCTGTGAACGATTGATGGTGAACTTTACCGGCAGGTCAATGGTGGCCTGCCGGTTTTTACTGTTATAAAAGCAGCCCTCTTTTTGTTCATTTTGTTTGTTTTCCGAAAGATTTTCGTCCCACGCTCGAAAAAGAGGATGATTTTTCTGTAGAAAGGTGTTATAGTAGAGGTACCACTTCATTCTGATTCCAAAGAGGTATCAAAAATATGTTTGTGTATAACGGGAAAAGCAATAAATTTTTCAAACGCCCTCCTGTTCCCAAAAAGGGACAGCCGAAGGGACTGCGCATCATCATCGTGGGCTGCGGCAAAGTGGGCGCCACCCTGGTCGAACAGCTCAGCCGGGAGGGCCATGACCTCACCATCATCGACAAGTCCCCCCAGCGCATCCAGAGCATCACCGGGCTGTTTGACGTCATGGGCATTGTGGGCAACGGCGCCAGCTACAGCGTTCAGATGGAGGCCGGCATCGAGGACGCCGACCTCATCATCGCCGTCACCAACTCCGACGAGCTCAATCTGCTGTGCTGCACAGTTGCAAAAAGGGTGGGCGGCTGCGCCGCCATTGCCAGGGTGCGCACACCGGACTACAGCACCGAGGTCGGCTACCTGCGGGAAAAGCTGGGACTGGCCATGATTATCAACCCGGAGCTGGAGGCCGCCAAGGAGGCGGCGCGCATCCTCTACCTCCCCACCGCACTGGAAGTAAACTCCTTTGCGCACGGACAAGCCGAACTGATTAAGTTCAAGGTCCCGGAGGGCAACATGCTGGACGGCATGACCATCGCCTTTTTGGGCAAGACCATCGCACACAACATCCTGATCTGCGCGGTGGAGCGCGGCAAGGAAATTTTCATTCCTTCCGGTGACTTTCAGATGAAGAAGGGAGACATCATCTCCTTCGTTTCTTCCCGACGGTCAGCCAAGGATTTTCTGGAAACCATTGGCTTTAAGACCAACCGGGTCAAGAGCACCATGATTATCGGCGGCGGCAAAGCCGCCTACTACCTGGCCAAGCAATTGCTGCACATGGGCATCTCGGTCAAGATCATCGAAATTGACAAGGCCCGCTGCGAGGAGCTGAGCATCCTGTTGCCCAAGGCGGTCATCATCAACGGCGACGGCACCAACGAGGATCTGCTCAAGGAGGAAGGCATCGAGTATACCGAATCCTTTGTCGCGCTGACCGGTATCGACGAGGAGAACATCCTGCTCACCCTGTACGCGCGGCAGGTCTCTGATGCAAAGGTCATCACCAAGATCAACCGCATCACCTTCAAGGACGTCATCAGCAACCTGGATCTGGGCAGCGTCATCTATCCCCGCTACATCACCTCCGAAACCATCATCGCCTATGTCCGCGCCAAAAAGAACTCGATGGGCAGCGACATCGAAACGCTGTACCACATGTTCGACCACCGCGCCGAAGCGATTGAATTCCGCGTGCGGGAAAAATCCGCCGTCACCAACATCTCGCTGGCGGAGCTGCCGCTCAAGAAAAATCTGCTGCTTTCCTGCATCAACCGAAATGGCAAGATCATCATCCCCAGCGGTCAGGACTGCATCCGCGTGGGCGACACGGTCATGATCGTCACCACCCACACCGGCTTCAACGATATTTTGGACATTTTGGAAACTTCGAGGTAAAATGCGATGAACAAAGCAATGATCCGATACATCCTGGGCTATGTCCTCTCCATACTGGCGCTGCTGTTGCTGCTGCCTTGTCTGGTCGCGCTGATTTATCAGGAAATGGAGGGATTTCACTACCTGGCGGTGGCCGCCTTCGGCGCCCTGTTGGGATATCTGATGATCCGAAAAAAGCCCGAGGACACTGTCTTTCACCTCAAGGAGGGCTGCATTGCCACCGCTTTAAGCTGGATTGTGATGAGCTTGTACGGCTGCCTGCCCTTCTGGATCAGCGGGGAAATTCCCTCCTTTACCGACGCGCTGTTCGAGACCATCTCCGGCTTCACCACCACCGGCTCCAGCATCCTAAGCGACGTGGAGGCGCTGTCCCACTGTGCACTGTTCTGGCGCAGCTTCACCCACTGGATCGGCGGCATGGGCGTTCTGGTTTTTCTGCTGGCAGTCATCCCGTTAAGCGGCGGCTCCAACATGAACCTGATGCGCGCCGAGAGCCCCGGCCCTTCGGTGGGTAAACTGGTGCCGAAGGTCAAGCACACTGCCCGCATCCTGTATTTGATTTATCTGGGCATGACCATCCTGCAGGTGCTGTTTCTGCTGGCCGGCAAGCTGCCACTGTTCGACGCGCTGACCACCACCTTTGGTACCGCAGGCACCGGCGGCTTTGCCATCAAAAACGACAGCATGATGAGCTATACCGCCTATCAGCAATGGGTCTACACCATTTTCATGGCGTTGTTTGGCGTCAACTTCAACGCCTACTACCTGATCCTGTTCGGCAAATTCAAAAAGGCCTTTGCCATGGAGGAAGTTCGCTGGTACTTTATCATCATTTTCTGTTCGACCGCTTTTATCTTTTTCCAGATTATGGGCAACTATTCCACCGCTTTTGAGGCTTTGACCCACGCTGCCTTCCAAGTCTCCACCATCATCACAACCACCGGATTTGCCACCACTGACTTTAACCTCTGGCCCGCCGCCAGCAGGACTGTACTGGTTTTGCTCATGTTCATCGGCGCCTGCGCAGGCAGCACCGGTGGCGGCATCAAGGTATCGCGCTGTGTCGTCATGGTCAAGACCGTTGTCAAGGAGATGGGATCCTACCTTCATCCGAACAGCGTGAAAAAAATCAAGCTGGATGGCAAACCAGTCGACCACGAGGTGCTGCGCTCCATCAACGTCTTTTTTATCACCTACATGATCATCTTCGCCGCCTCGGTCTTTCTGGTCTCGCTGGAAGGGCGCGACATGGTGACCAACTTCACCGCCGTTGCCGCCACCTTCAACAACATCGGTCCCGGCCTGGAAGGGGTCGGCCCAACACAGAATTTCGGTGCGCTTTCCATTCTCTCCAAATACACCCTGATGTTTGATATGCTGGCCGGCAGGCTGGAGCTGTTCCCGCTGCTGCTGCTGTTCCATCCGGGCGTTTGGAAGGAAACATTTGCCAAAAAGATAAAGGAAACCTCTGCACAGTATCAATAAATGCAATCTCGAGGACGAAGGCAGCGCTTGTGCGCTGCCTTCGTCTTTTTTCTGTAAAAGCACCCCCTTCCTCCGATGATCTTTTACTACTTTGGTGATTGACAATCAAACAAAAGCATGTTAGCATGTCTATGCTCGGAGGGCAAATCATTCAAGAAAAATGATTTTCAAAGTCGGCATGGGGTAGAAAGCCCCTCCCTTATCCAGCTTTATTTATGTTGAAAGGAGGCTGGCAGAATGGTTCTTCCAAAAGGTGAACTTCATCACCTTTTCCAGCGCTGGGATGCCACCTTCGGCAGCACCTGGAAGCTTGCGCTTTATTTCATCTCCATCAGAGAATAGCTGACGGAGTTCATCAAACAAAATATTGATTCAGTCATCGGAGGACCGGCCATCGCAATGGCCGGCCGGGGAATTTTCCCGGCCATGGTCGATAAGATGTCGGGTGCGCCCGGTTATTTTTACAATAACCGGGCGCACTTTTTTTAAGAAAGGAGATTGCTTTATGAAACTGATCCTGCAGTTTCTAAAACCACATTGGAAACTTACCGTTTTGACGGTTTTGCTCGCCGTCATCGATGTCGGCGGCTCGCTGTTCATTCCGACACCGGCCGCACACCTGCTCAACCAGGGCACCTCGGGCGTCGCCTTTGAGGAGCTGCTAACAACCGGCCTGCAGATGGGTGCAGTCTCGCTGTTCTCCAGCATCTGCGCCATCCTGGGCGGTTACGCCTGCGCCACCCTTGCCGCCCGCGTGGGCAAGGACATGCGCGTCGCGCTCTACGAAAAATCGCTCAAACTTTCGATCTACGATTTTCGTCAGTTCGGAACCGCTTCGATCACAACCCGAACTGTTTCGGACATCACCACCATCCAGTTTGCGCTCACCAGCTTTATCCAGATGGTACTGCCGGTACCGCTGGTCTGCATCATCGCCCTGGCGCTGTCCTTCCAGCTGAACGCCACTCTGGGCACCATCCTGCTGATTTTGACCGCGCTGGTCTTTATCCTGGCCCTGGGAATCATGCGCAGCGCCTCTCCCCTGTTTAAAAAGCTGCAGAAGCTGCTGGACCGCATGACCACCATCCTGCTGGAAAACATCACCGGCGTGCGTGTTGTGCGCGCCTTCAACAATGAGGAGCGGGAACAAAACCGGATGAGCGACGCCTTTTCCAACTATGCGGAAACTTCCATCAAGGCAAACCGCCGCTTTGCAAACCTCGATGGTCTTTCCTACTTTTTTATCAACCTCTTCGTTGTCATCGTCTACTGGCTCAGCGGTGGATATATCAGCTTAGGCAACCTGCAGATCGGCGACATCACCGCCGTCATCCAGTACGCCATGATGGTCATGTTCTTCTTAATGATGGCCCAGATGGTCATCCTGACCATGCCCCGTGCGCTGGAGTGCTGTGAGCGTATCCGTGCGGTGCTCGAACATTCGCCGGAAATTCGCGACCTGGTCGAGCAGGACGACCAAAAACTCCTGCCAAACCAGGATGAGGTTCTTGCCTTCCGCAACGTCTCCTTCCGATTTGCTGACGCGGAGGAAAACACCCTGTCTCACCTGAACTTCAGCTGCCGCCGCGGCCAGACAACCGCAATCATCGGCGGCACCGGAAGCGGCAAATCCACCGTCGCATCCCTGATTCTTCGTTTCCACGACGTCATCGGCGGCTCCATCCTGCTAAACGGCAAGGATATCCGCCAGATGACTCAGCATACCCTGCGCGATCACCTGGCTTATGTGCAGCAGAAAGCCTGGCTGTTCTCCGGCACCATTGCCAGCAACCTGCGTTACGGCAACGCGGACGCCACCGACGAGCAGCTGATGCACGCCGCAGACGTCGCCCAGGCCGGCGATTTTATCCGTTCGCTGCCGGATGGCTTAAATCCCTTTGTAGCACAGGGCGGCACCAACTTTTCCGGCGGCCAGAAGCAGCGTCTTTCCATTGCCCGCGCTCTGGTCAAAAAGCCGGAGCTGTACATCTTCGATGACAGCTTCTCCGCTCTGGACTTTAAAACCGATGCGGCGCTGCGCAAGGCTTTGGCCAAGGAGACACAGGACGCCGCTGTGCTCATCATCGCCCAGCGCGTCAGCACCATCCAGCACGCCGACCAGATTGTCGTGCTCAACGAAGGACAGATGGTCGGCCTTGGCAAGCACGAGGAGCTGCTGCAGACCTGTCCGGTATACCGCGAAATCTATGAATCTCAGACAAAGGAGGCTCAGGAAGCATGAGCGAAATCCATTACAACACCCAAGGCAGCATCGCGAGGCTGTTCAGCCAGCTGAAAGGTCAGCAAGTGCGCCTGACCATCGTTGCCATTTCGATTATCATTTACATCGGTCTGAGTATCTGGAACCCGATGTACAGCGCCATCGTCATCGACCATCTCTGGCAGAGCATCCAGGCGGCATGGCAAAACGGCACTCCCTTCTCGATCAGCTGGGAGAACATGGGACGGGAGCTGTTCCAGCTGTCGGTGCAGTACTTCTGCACCTGGATCTTCTATTACCTGCAGTCTTACCTGATGGCGAACGTCGCAGAAACCCTCACCCTTCGCCTGCGCAAGCAGATTGCGCGCAAGCTCAACCGCCTGCCGCTGCGCTTTTTTGACCAAAACAAGGCCGGAGAAATCCTCAGCCGCGTCACCAGCGACCTGGACAAAATTGCGGAGGTGCTGCAGACCGGTCTGCTCAAACTGCTGGTCGCGATCGGAACGGTCATCGGCTCACTGATCGTCATGTTCTATTACAGCGTCCCGCTGACTCTGATCTTCCTGGTCTTTATGGTCATCAGCATGGTGATTACCCAAATTGTCTCCAAGAAAAACCTGCAGTATGCCACCGAGCGTCAGGAAACCATCGCCGACCTCACCGGTGTCGTGGAGGAATATTATAATGGAAGAAATGTCATCAAGGCATTCAACCACGAGCAGGAAAGCCTGGAGCAGGTCGCCGCTTCGGCTGAACGGAACCGCATCGCCAGCCAGAAGGCGGACTTTCTGGTCAACTGCGTCAACCCGCTGATCCGTCTGCTGACCCGTATGGCCTACGTCGTCATCGCCATCATCTCCGGCCACGCGATGCTAAACGGCACCATGACCGTCGGCGTCGTTCAGGCCTTCTTCCAGTACATCAACCAGACGGCGGAGCCGCTGACCGAGGCGTCCTACATGATCAACTCCCTGCAGGCGGCGCTGGCTTCGGCCAACCGAACCTTCGAGCTGCTGGACGAGACCGAGGAGGTTCCTGACCCTGCACATCCGGAAATCCTGGAGCGCGCCAAAGGCAACATCTCCTTTGAACATGTCAGCTTTTGCTATGACCCCAAGAAGATCCTGATGAAGGACATCAGCTTTTCGGCAAAGCCGGGCCAAAAAATCGCGGTGGCCGGCAGCACCGGCGCCGGCAAAACCACGCTGGTCAACCTGCTGATGCGCTTCTATGAGATCAACGGCGGCAAAATTTCCATCGACGGGGTCGATACCTCCAAGATGACCCGAAAGGGCCTGCGCCAAAACTTCGGTATGGTGCTGCAGGACACCTGGCTGTTTGGCGGAACCATCGCTGAAAATATCGCTTACAGCAAGCCGGACGCAACCCGGGAGGAGATTGTGGCCGCGGCTAAGGCGGCGAAGGTCGACTACTTTATTCGCACCATGCCGCAGGGATACGACACCATGCTGGACAACGACGCAGCAAATCTCTCCGCTGGACAGCGTCAGCTGCTGACCATCGCCCGCGTCTTTCTATGTAACCCGCCGATCCTGATTCTGGACGAAGCGACCTCCAGCGTCGACACCCGCACCGAGGTGGAGATCGGCAAGGCAATGAAGGCGCTGATGAGTGGCCGAACCAGCTTCGTCATCGCGCACCGGCTGTCGACCATTCGCGACGCGGATATGATTTTGTACATGGAACATGGCAACATCATCGAACAGGGAAACCACCAGGAACTGCTGGCCAAGAAGGGGGCTTACGCTTCCCTTTACTACAGCCAGTTCGAATAGACAGGAAAAGGGAGCGCATGCGCTCCCTTTTTTATTCTCCCAAACCCATCCTTTCAAAAAACGCCCCTGAAAGGGCGGCGATGTCGTCCAGCGGGATCGACCGACCGCCTTCTAAAATCAGCAGGCGCTGATACTCCTCCAGCTTTTTGATGCGGGCTGTGATCGTCTGGTAGCTGCCGCCTTCCTTGCGCGCATCCGGCTCAAAATAGGTAATCGTCACCTCGGGCCGCTGGGCAAGATGTTCCAGCAAAAAATGCTGGCGCAGGTCCAGCAGGGCCTGCGTTTCCTCGTCCAGCTCGAGCTTGCGGTCGGTCAGGCGGGCGGTTTCCTTGATCGCTGCCCCATATCCGGTCAGGGCCGCAAAGGGCGAAAACTGCGCTGCGCGCTCGATCATCGACATGCGCGGATGGGTTTTGGAAACCGGATGCGGCAGATAGATGATGTCGTCGTATGGGCCTTTCATGCTTTGTGCCCTCCAATCTTGTCGTTGCGGTCGCGGGCGGTCGCCCCTTCCTCCAGGTTCATCCCCTTTAGGATCGCGTTTTTGCCAAATTTTTTCTTGATAGAAAGCACCGCCTGCTGCCTGCGCCGCTCCCGCTGCAGCTGCTGTTCCTCCTCCTTTTGGACCCCGTAATCGGTAAAGAAGTCAAGCTGCTCGCAGACCTGCTGCTCCGGCGCCTGTGCCTCGTCGACCACATGGTTGGCGGTCAGGTTGAGACGGCGCACCGTGAGCTTTGCATCCGCCACCTGGTCAAACAACTCGAGCGCCGCCTCGACAATTTTGCGGGCGGAGGAGGTGTAGTCCAGATGGACGGTGCCGGTGGTGTGCTTGGGGATGGCGCGGCCATAGCGGTCTGCGCTCACCTGCCCATGATACTGCCTGCGGCGCTGCGGGTCTTTGAGGTTCTCGATGTCGTAGCCGATGGTCAGCACCAGCTGATCGGTGACAAGATGCTGGTCCACCAGCTCCAGCGCCAGCGAATCGGCCATCTCGTGCACCACCAGGCGGGCCATCTGGCAGGAATAGGGGCAGGAGAGCACCTGCCCGGAGCCTATACTGTTCGATTCAGGCTTGTAAGCCTTGATGTCGGCGATGGTACAGGGCTCCCATCCCCAGGCGTGGTCGATCAGCAGCTCGGCGTTGACACCGAACATCTTGTATAAAAAATCTTCATTGTAATAATCGGACGGTTTTCCGATTGAGCAGCGGGCAATATCCCCCATGGTGCACATCCCGTGGGCCTCCAACTTGCGGGCATAGCCTCTGCCCACCCGCCAGAAATCGGTCAGCGGGCGGTGGGTCCAGAGGGTGCGGCGGTAGCTCATTTCATCAAGGCAGGCGATGCGCACCCCATTTTCATCGGGCTGAATGTGCTTGGCCCCGATGTCCAACGCCACCTTGGCCAGATAGAGATTAGGTCCAATCCCGGCAGTGGCGGTGATGCCAGTGGTGCGCACCACGTCCAAAATCATCTTCATCGCCAGGTCATAGGCTGACAGGCGGTAGGTTTGCAGGTAACCGGTGACATCGATCAGCACCTCGTCGATCGAGTAGACATGGATATCTTCCGGGGCGATATATTTCAGATAGATGTCGTAAATTTGGGTGCTCACCTGCATATAGTGGGCCATGCGCGGCGGCGCGACGATGAAATCCAGCCCAAGCTCCGGCGAAATTTTGAGCTGTTCGTTATCGCTGGAGCTGCCTGTCAACCTGTGTCCGGGTGCGCGCTGGGCGCGGCGGAGGTTGATCTCCTTCACCTTCTGCAGCACCTCAAACAGGCGCGGGCGGCCAGGAATGCCGTAGGATTTTAAGGAGGGAGAAACCGCCAGACAGATGGTCTTTTCGGTGCGGCTGGCGTCCGCGACGACCAGATTAGTGGTCATAGGGTTGAGCCCCCTCTCGATACACTCGACCGAAGCGTAGAAGGATTTTAAATCGATAGCAAGATAGGTACGTTCCGGCACCTCTGTCAGCTCCTTTCCTGTAAATCTATTGTAGCATCGATTTTGCATTTTTGCAAGCTTTTTTTGCGTTGTGCAAAAGATGGAGTTTCGAGGAGATTTTTGTGAATATTTTGATAATATTTTTTGACATTTCTTCCGGAAATATACTTTACATTCCTAATTTTTTGTGCTATCCTATAAGCAATTAAGGGGTTTGCCCTTAAAATTTAGACAAAAGAATAGGAGAAATTGTTATGAGCAAAAAACTCAAGCGATCCGCAGTCGCTCTGGTTCTTGCCGCAACAATGGTCTTCAGTTCTCAAGGCGTTCTCACGGCTTTCGCGGTTGGTGAGAATGAAACATCAACGGCCGTTGATGTTTCGGCTCTAGAGCCGATCCTTGATAAGGAGGAGACAGATGTAGCAAATGAATCAGGCAATGTAAATGATGACCCTCTGGAAAACGTTTGCGAGATTTGCGGCGGTGCAGATGGTCAGCACACTGAGGACTGCACTGTAAATCAGCAGCCCGAAAATACCTGCCCCGTATGCAGCGGCGTAGATGGCCAGCATGAAGAAGGCTGCAGTGCGAACCAGCAGCCTGAAAACACCTGCCCCGTATGCGGCGGTGTAGACGGCCAGCACACTGAGGACTGCACTGCAAATCAGCAGCCCGATGAAGGCGATTCTGGCGAAACTACCTGCCCTGTATGCGGCGGCGTAGATGGCCAGCACACCGAGGACTGCACTGCAAATCAGCAACCCGATGAAGGCGATTCTGGCGAAACCACATGTCCAGAGTGCGGCGGCGTAGACGGCCAGCACGAGGAAAACTGTTCCCTCGCTCAGGAATCTGATAATACTCCTTCCGAGGAGGACGTCGCTGCGGCAAAGAATGTTTCTGATCTGATCGGTGCGCTGCCGGAGGCTTCCACTCTTGACCCGGAGACCACCGATGTGGAGGCGCTCACCGCACAGGTAAAGGCTGCCCGCGAGGCCTATGACAAGCTGACTGACGCACAGAAAGCGCTGGTTGAGCAGGCTGTTCTGGACAAGCTGGTCGCGCTGGAGGGCGCGCTGGAAGGGTTAGAGCAGGTGGAAACTCCTCCAACAGACGTTCCAGAAACTGCTGTTGCTAAAATCGGAGAAAGCGATTACTATAATACTTTGGATGAAGCAATTGCTGATGCTGAAGAAGGCGCAACTATCGAGCTTTTAGATAATTGTCGTATTGACGTAGGTTTTAATAAAGCACTTACTTTCACCGGTAACGGAAAAATTACCATCGATAAACAGCTTACAAGCAATGGTGAAGCCTGGATGTGTTTTGGTCTGTATAACCCTAGCCGTGAACTGACTTTTGATGGTGAAGGTATAACCGTAGAATGGACCTCAGATGGTAGTGCTCCATGGCTAATGCTTTCTTTGAGCGGTACTTTAAATGTCACCAATGGAGCAAAGCTCACTTTCCAATTCGATAGTAGAACTACTGGAACTAGAAACGCAATCTATATGAACGCCGGTTCTGAAATTAATGTTACTAACGGTTCTACTCTCCAGATTATCGGTGTTGGAACAGGAGGAAATGCTGGACAGGGAATTCAATTAGATGCTGCTGGAACCGCTAAAGTCAACGTAACCGGCAACAGCACTTTCCTAATTGACGCTACCAACCGCGGCTATGTAAACAGTCCTACGATTTATGTAGAAGATTCTAAGTTCACTGTTCAGAACTGTACTTCTAACGGCTCCAACGGTGGAGAATTTACTGCTATCAACTCCACTATTACCTATCAAAACAACAATGGTCATGGCCTCTCTGCTGGCAATGTTACGATTAAAAATTCTACTGTCGACTGTAACAACAACGCCTACTACGGACTTACTTATTCAGGTGATATGACCATGGATTCCACCTCCAAAATAAACGCTAACGGAAATGGCTATGGCTATACCGGAGGCGGTTTGAGAGCTTATGGAACCTCAACTGTCGAAGCTGGTGCTGTTATTAACATTTTGAACAACAAACGCAACGGCATGGAACAATATGGTGATTTTGTGTTTAAAGAAGGTTCTGAAATAACAGTCACCGGTAACAATGAACCGAGTACCAATGGCGGCGGTATCTTTAATGATGGTACACTGAACCTGTCCAGCAAAACTATCATCATGAACAATCATGCATTCCAGACTGGTGGCGGTATTTGTAACGCCGGTACCGTAACTATTCCTGCTGGAGTTCAGTTGTACAACAACCACGCTGGAGACGCTGGCGATGACATTTATAATCGCGAAAACGCTACCATCACCTTCGGCAAAGTCGGCTCCGACTGGAAACTTGATGGAGCCCCGGACTGCAACCATGCCATCACCGGCTGGTTTGACGACAGTAAGGACAACCGCTGGAACGTCCACACCGGCCCTGTCCATGCAGAGCTGTACAATGAGTTTGATGAAACGACTGGTCTCACCACTATCACTGGATTGAAAGCACTGAAAGCCGCACACCCCTATCAGTACGACCCAGACGCTCCAACCGAGCCGAGCGAACCAGTTGATTGGGAAACCTCCAAGTCCAAAACCGCAACCAACCTGGATGCGAACTATGAATCGCGGGTAACTTTGTCGCTGCCGGCAGCGGAAACTGTTCCTGTCACCGATGTTGTTTTCGTTCTTGACCGTTCCAGCAGTGCTGGTGCTGCTCGTCAAGAAATTTCCGACATGATGGACAATTTGCTGGAAATCGTCAACAATTCCGATGCCGTTATCAATGTCGGTGTTGTCAATTTCTGGTACAAAGCCGATAGCGGTATTGAATTAACAGCCTTGACCAGTGAAAGTATTGATTCTATCAAAAATGCCATCATGGAAGGAAACCTTTCCGGCACCAATATTGAAGCTGGTATTGATGCTGCTGTTGCTATGCTGGATGCCAGCTCAACCCCTGCCGAGAACAAATACATGGTACTTGTAACGGATGGTATTAGCCACGCCTGGAATGACCAGAACGGAGAAGTTAAGACTATTTGGGGACAAGGAACTGCCGATTATTCTGTAGTTTTCAATGGCGCAAACTCATATTATTACTTTGATACCACTAAAACTTCTTTCCAGACTGTTTTCGATACCCCATCTGGAGACACTCAATTGAACTCTAATTATGAGGTCCCTGTTTTTGATGCTGAAAGTGTAATCGAAGTTCTTGAAGATACTGAATACGCCGATTATTACATTCGTCAAGGCGAATATGAAAGTTATTATTCTGGCGTAGAAAAAGGTGTCTATGAAGCTGCTCATGCTTATGCGAACGCTGCCTCCAAATATAAATGCATCAACCTTTACTGGGAGGTTTCCGGTTATCCAATAGCCAGTGAATTTATGGAGTGGACTAATGAACAGGGTAAATGCTACAATATTTCGGATGATCTTTCCGGTGCATTTGATGAGGTAGAAAGAGAAATCACCTATGTTGTCGACGCAGGCAGCCAGGTCATCGATGTGATTGGCGGCGACGATGACGGCGTAAACTATGATTACGATTTTGACTTTGTCGATGTTGTTTCTCTGACCGTCGGCGGTGAAGAACTTGATTTCACCAAAGATGGAAACACCTACTATTTCGGTGAATCCAGAGACGGCATTTACCCATTCGTTCTGACTTACTATCCAAACGGCCTCGGTGTTGCTACTATGGATATTGAGGACGAAACGGTTGTTGCTGGCGAGTTGTTCGTTTGGGAAATTAACGTTCCAATTACAATTGACAAATCTGTACAGTTGACCTACACCGTCAAACTGGCCAACCCCAAAACTGCTGACGGTACCTACGGACAGTATGATGAAGACGGCAGCGAGAACTACGCTGGCCTGTACACCAACAACAGCGCCGTTCTCTTCCCGGTTGACAGCAACGGAAATGTCGGCGAAAAGGAAGCCTTCGACAAGCCAACCGTCTCCTATACTGTCAGCAACGGTAAACCTGTTGAACCAACCCCCGATCCCGACCCGGATCCAGACCGTCCGTCCCGCCCGAACCGCGACGATGACGACGACTGGGAGCCGCTGCCGGACGCTCCGGTAAAGGACAAGCCGACAACTGAGGTTGACGTTCCGGAAGAAACCGAAACCCCAACCACCGAGCAGCCTGACAAGTACAACCCTGAAACCGGCGACACCACCACCGTCTTTGCTGCGATGGCGCTGGCAGCCGTTTCGCTCGGCGGCGTTGTCCTGCTTGGCAGAAAGAAAAAATAATGGCTGACCATCATCTTGCCCTACAGCAGATTGGTCTTTTGGAACAGCTCGCCTTACGATGCGGGTGTCTGTTCGTCACCCAGCTGCGCAGCGTCTCGCCTTACCGCCTGCGCTGCGCGCTGGACAGCATCGACCCTGACCGCTACAGCTTATGGGAGTGGAACGAGGCTATGCGCCTTCTCTCCCTCCCGGAGCTGCTCCGGTCCCCTACGGGCAGCGGACAAAATTTCCTAATCTGATTTCCTGTCCAAATTTTTTCATATATTCCCACATACGAAAAGGAGAG
>PPYE01319772.1_pt1 | contig 59087 bp, 45 predicted proteins | sample 1559881 | NCBI WGS metagenome assembly PPYE01 (sample SAMN08240022, study PRJNA423297) | Human gut metagenome, whole genome shotgun sequencing project.
TCTAAATATTTATGTATTAATTTTGATGACTTTAGAAGTGATATATGCTTTATTTATTTTGTTTATTTGGGATTTTTCTTAGTTAAATTATTTCTATTGAATCTTTCCGTTTTTATGATATAATGGAAGAAGAAATATAATAAAAGAACATTACGTTTATAGTAGGAACTAAAATAAACCTCCTATAATTCTATTGAATAAAGTCTGAATCCTTCTAAACAGAAATAAAATGATTAACTAAATTTAGTGCACATGAAAAAACTGATTATCTTTTTGCTGGTATTTGTAATTTTTACTATGATTAATGCACAATCTTTTATGGTTATTGAGAGTGCTATAACTGGTTATGACGGTGAGCCTAATCCTGTATTACTTAGTACATATCCTTATGGATTATCTTCCGATGGAAAATATGTTACCGGATTTGCCGGTACACTAGGCCATCATATGTTTACCTGGACCAAAGATGGTGGTATACAATAGTGGGATGCACTCAATGTCAATATTGACGGTAAAGGTTCTATGGGACGTGCTATTTCCCCAGCAGGAAGAGTAGCTGGTATTACTCCTGATCCTGAACACATGGTGACAGTCGAAGTACTAAATCCGGATGAGACGATAGGAGAGATCGAAATCCCCATCATCTCTGCCGCATTTTTTGATATGGGAAGTGAAACATGGAAAGTTTTCCCTTTCTCCAGAGACGCTTTGCAGGCAGGACTTCAATATGGTTACGCTAATACAGCTTATGCTATAAGTGATGATGGTAATACTATTGTAGGAAGTCTTACCCGTGGAAATTTCAGTAGCAAGCCGATTCCTGTATATTGGGAGATTTATAAGGGAAATGCAGATTGGTTTCCATTAGATTATAATACAGCAGGCAGCGGAGCATGTGTAACGGCTGTTTCGGGGAATGGAAGCATAATGGGGGGGTGGGACTCAAATGCTCCTGTTTTATGGATGTATGGTGATCGTATCCTTGTTAAAGGTGCGACATCCGGAGGTGAAGTGTTGGGAATCAGTAATAACGGCAAATATGCAGCACTTAAGGTCGGTAACACAGCTGCCTATTATGATATTGCAAATGAGATTCTGGTAATGCTGGAAAATAATGGGTCAGACGTTTCTACAGCTCTTGCAGTATCTAATAATGGTACAGTTGTAGGTCATTGGGGAGATGTACAACAAGGCGGTTACTCAACTCGTAGAGCATTTATATATACAGAAAAAAGGGGTATGATCCTTTTAGCTGATTTCTTCAGGGAGATTGAACTCGAATATCCTGAAAATTTCTCATTCGAATCTATTACAGGTATTTCTGCTGATGGAAGTAAGATCGTAGGTTATGGAAAGAATGGGAATAATAAAGCTGTCGGTTTTTATGCAGAAATACCTCCTGTGACCGGTGGATATTATCCGCCGCGTGGCATTAGCGTAGAAAATAATGCATTTGGTATAATTAAGATTGATTGGATTGCTGCAGCTGAAGATCCTGCGCTTGCAGGTTATAATATCTATCACGATGGTAAGTTGCTTTATACTGCAGCGGCGGATGCTACTTCATACACTCACAATGCTACAGAAGACGGAGAATACAGTTATTATGTAAAGGCTTTATATGGTTCCGAAGAATCAGAAGCTACACGAACTGTAAAAGTATTGATGGCAAAAAGAGAACTTCCCTATTACGAACCATTTAGTAGTTGCAGAGCTGTAGGTATCGGGGTTACAGAAATTCCATTAAGCACAATTTACTGGGATGTTACTGCAAATACAGTGGAAGTTCGCGAAAGTTGGAAACCCGGTGGTTCAGGACACCCTGCTCCCTGCGCTTTCTTTATGCCACCGGTTTCAGGAAACTATAAAGAATCTTTAACAACTCCTTATATGGATGCAAGTGATATGGAAGACCTTTTCCTAAGATTTAACTATGTTATAGTAGGTACATCTCCGGAAGACAGCCTGGCTATTTATGTTTACGATGGTGAAGAGTGGTTTGGGGTAGATACATTGAAAGCAGTAGATTCAGGAGGAAATTTCTGGTCAGAAAAGAAATATGACATAAGTAGAGTTGCTGGCAAGAATAATGCTCGTATCCGTTTCACCTGTTTTGGTAATGCACCAGGTATTGATGTAAACTGGAATATAGATAATATTGATATCTATGATAGCAAAAATGCATTTAGTGCAGATCCTCCATTAGTGATTGGAGCTACCAGAGATACAATAAACAATCATGTATATGTCAATTGGGCTGATCCCAACGGGATTGTAAAATTACAATACGTTTATGGTGACCAATGGACTGCCGGAATGGTAGGGGATGAAGAAGAAAAGTCTTTTATTGCAGCTAATATGTATCCTGCAGAAGACCTTAAAATATATGAAGGATATAAATTAACTTCTCTTTCTTTTATGCCTGGAAGAGTAACAAATGCCAAATATAGATGGTACGTTTCACAAGGAGGTGAGAGATTGTTCTCAGATGATGTTGAAGGAGATTTCATTCACGAGAAATATAATACAATTATATTGGATGAACCTATTTCTGTAGATGTAACCAAACCTCTTTATTATGGTGTGGAAGCAGTATCTTATGCGAAGGGTGATATGCCGGTTGCAACTTCAGATATATTTAAAATGTATTGGGATGGCAAACCGGGTTCATTATCTGTAAGGATTTCTATGGATGTAGCTGATGGAAGAGGAAATCTTTGGTCAGATGATGGTGGTGAGACCTGGCAGAAACTGGAACCTTATTGGGATGAACCTTTCCAGATAACCGTTTATCAACTTTTCAACGTCCGTGCAACATTGGCTAAAGACCCTGCTGCTAAGTCAAAGGAAAGATTTATGAGATACGAAATATTGCGTAATGGTGTAAACATCCTTAAAGAAACATTTGAAAAAGAAAAAACAACTTCTTTAACTACCTTTATTGATCCTAATCCAATTTTTGGAGAGGAGGCATGTTATGAGGTCAGAGCTTTCTATACCACACAGGAACTTTCTCCGGCCAAGGAAATTTGCGTAAGAATGGATGATCCTAATATTCCTGATAATATTGAAGAAATGGAAGGATATAAGGAAAGTATTAGTATCTATCCAACTTCTATAGCTGTGGGTGGAACTTTAAATATCGTAATTACAGATTATGAAAACTTGCAGAGTGAGAATATTCAAGTTTATAATATGTCTGGTGTGCTTATTAACGATATTAAAATAATAGGAGATGTAACTCCGGTTAAGATGAATGTTACTTCAGGTGTTTATACCGTGAAAGTAGCTAATAGAGCAATAAAAGTTATTGTAGAATAACATTTTATAGGATAGCCGGAAAATTTAGATTCATAAGTTTTCCGGCTGTTTTTATATATAAACACATATAATTAATCCGTTTTATACTTTCTCATTACTTGCCACTTGCCTTTTATAGTCACGTGGTCATTTCACAGTCATCACTAAAGCATGTCATGGTCGTCACCAAAGCACGTGATTTAGGTTAATATAATTGTCTGATAGAGGGTAACTCTTATAAAAAAAGGAGAATGTAATATAACCGGTTTGCTGGATTGGCCGGGATGCAATACAATAAATTTGTTGGAAACAGGACACATTGATTGGAACTTAATTCTTTAAGCAGTATCTTAGCCATTGTTTTTTAGATTATTATAGCAACGTTAAAATACGACTTTTAAATAAATAATCTTTCATCTATTTAAGAGTTTGCTAGTAATTAAAAAAAGTTTATCATTGTATATAATTTAATTACTAATAAATTACAGATTTACCATGTTTAAATATTTTTCATTATTTTTCATTCCTCTTCTCCTATCATCCTGCCGTAAAAACGAGCAGAAGCAATTTACACCGGCGGAATTATGGCCCGATAATAACGGAATACATATTAATGCCCATGGAGGCGGCGTACTTTATGACAATGGCAAGTATTACTGGTTCGGTGAACACAAAACGGAAGGAAATGCCGGAAATAAGGCAAACGTAGGAGTACACTGTTATTCGTCGGACAACTTATACGACTGGACAGACGAAGGTATTGCCCTGTCAGTAATGCCTGAAGATTCGGAAAGTGATATCGAGAAAGGTTGCATTTTGGAACGTCCCAAAGTTATTCACAACGCAAAAACAGGCAAATACGTGATGTGGTTTCATCTCGAACCGAAAGGTAAAGGATATACCGGGGCAAAAAGCGGAGTAGCCGTCAGCGATAAAGTGACAGGGCCTTACAAATTCATCGAAGCCGTTCGCCCCAATGCCGGACATTGGCCTCTTAACTATACGGAAGAATTAAAACAAATCCCAAACCGGACACAAGGAATAGAATTCACCGGAGGCGCCTTATCGGCTCATCCTGATTCATTGAATATCATAAAACGGGATTTTGAGGGAGGGCAGATGGCGCGTGATATGACCCTGTTTGTCGACGATGATGGTACAGCCTATCATATCTATTCATCAGAAGAAAACAGTACGTTGCACATTGCAAAACTTTCGGACGATTATACCAGGCATAGTGGAGAATACGGACGTTTCTTTGTAGGCCGTTTTATGGAAGCGCCTGCCATTTTCAAGAAAGACGGTAAATATTATATGATAATGTCGGGATGTACAGGATGGTCACCTAATGAGGCACGTTCGGCAGTGGCTGGTTCTATCCTGGGAGATTGGAAAGAATTAGGCAATCCGTGTATAGGTGAAGACAGTGAATTGACGTTTCGCTCACAAAGTACATACATATTATCTGTACACGGTAAGGACCAGTTTATATATATGGGTGATCGATGGACTCCGAAGAATGCTATAGACGGACGTTATATCTGGCTTCCTGTCAGGTTTGATGGAGAACGTTTCATTATCGAGTGGAAAGATACATGGTCGCTGGCTGATTTAATTTAGAGTTTTGTTTTTTGCAAAATACTATCTTTACTGTGCGGACATAAAAAACTATCTGATTTCCCAAACAGTTTTTTTATTCCTTTCTATAAATAGAAGTTATTATTTAATCAGTTTCGTTGTATAATTATCATTTGTTATTTTAATTTTGATCCCGTAAATATGCGAAACTAAATCACTAACATTTATTGCTTCCGTAATATTGTCAATTGATTTGATTATAGTGCCCGAAACAGCATATATTTCCAATAAAGTTATAGCCCCTTCTGGCGCTATCCAGAATTCATTTTCCATAGTTTTAGGATAGATAGAGAAGGTACCCTTATTATTCTTATTTATTGCTAAGGATTGTAAGCACATTTATAATTCTATTGAAGTTAGATGTAACTAAGTTCTAATATAGGCGAATTATAAATAACATCTCACTTTATGGAAAGGGGTATCAAATACTTTTTGGATAACTTTTTTTATATCCCCATGTAAGGTTGGAGTCAAATATTCGATTCTTATGTATGAATAAGTGACTTTTTAGACATTCCCTTTAATTAATCTTAAATATACATTAATTTTTTTTAAGGCTTTTGTGTGGAGCCCTTATGTGCTATTATATGCTTCTTATAAATATAATCAGCTGCTTAAATACTAATATTCTGGAGCAAATTATTGTTTGTTTTATAATTAATTATTAACACAATTTGAAAAACAATTATTGGTAATATTTTGTTATTTAATTGAAGTGGATATTTTTATAACATATACTTTTTAAATGAATAATTGAAAATGCTATAGTATAATGATGAATATTATGAACACAACCAATTGTATTTATTTTTTGTAATCATAAATTCTCGCGGATGATTATCCGAAAATAAGTTATGTTCTTTTCTGGAATTAATTCGAAAAGTAATTTGTCCTCAGGTATACATTTACGGAAGGAATAAGTAAGAATCAAAAGCTAGCATTGATCTGCTGTTTCCTTTCTGAGATTGTAAAGTACTACTGTATTTTACTGGGTAGAATGTATGCTTTTCTCTCAGATCTTTAAAATTGTACTTAGTAAAAGTAATTAATCAGTTTTATTAAAAACAAAACGAACTAAAAATATTAGTATGGAACAAGAAACTTTATTGCAAAATCCAGTTAATAGTATAAGCACTTCTAACGCAAGTAAAATCACTATTACAAAAAAGTCTGCTCCGCAGATGGGTTCAATCACTCCTCGTTTATTACTCAAGATGTTACCTTGGGTATCAGTAGAAGGAGGCGTATACCGGGTGAATCGTACACAAGTTAAAAAGAAAAATCTAACATCAGTAGAAATAGAATATAATGAAGAACAGCCATCCGTAACTGTAGCTTCATTGAGTACCATACCTGTATTTGCCGGTTTGGATAATCCCACATTAGAGCTATTAACCGGTATCTTTGATATCCGGGAATTAGATATGGATGAAAATTTAGTAGCCATAGGAGATAGTGGGCAAGAGTTTTTTATTGTAGTAAGGGGCGAAGTCGAATTAATCCGAAAAGGAGCCCATGGAGAAGAATTACGTATAGGCTTGATCTCTGCGGGAGAATATTTCGGTCAAACGGAGCTGCTTTCAGAAGAGACCTCAAATGTTGAAGTCCATGCTCTTACCTCAAGCGTTTTTCTTGTGCTTGATAGAGATAAATTAAAAGAATTGATAAGCTCACATCCTGAATTAGGTAATCAATTAAAGAGTTCCACTCAAGAATATTTGGACTTCTTGGCAAAAGAATACCAAATTAATGAAATGGATGTGAATGTTATCTCAGAACATGGGGAAGAAGAATTCATACCGCATACATATATTCAATATGAAGATACTCCACGAGAATATACATTAAACTCACTCCAGACCATTTTACGTGTTCATACACGTGTTTCTGATCTTTATAATGACCCTTATTATCAATTGGAGGAACAAATGCGTTTAAGCATTGAGGCACTCCAGGAACGTGAAGAATGGGATCTGATCAATAGTAAAAATTTCGGATTATTAGCGAATGTTTCATCCAGTTACCGTATTCGTACGCGCTATGGCGCTCCTACACCTGATGATTTGGATGACCTGATATCTCTGGTATGGAAAGCTCCTTCTTTTTTTATAGCACATCCTCGTGCTATAGCAGCCTTTGAAAGAGAATGCACATGGCGGGGTGTACCGCCTGTTACAACAAACCTTTACGGAGTACAAGTAATTACTTGGCGGGGAATTCCATTTATCCCTTCCGATAAAATGGAAGTCAAACCCCGTACTTTATCTTCATTGGAAGAAGGTACGACTAATATACTTCTTGTTCGCGTGGGTGAACAAGAACGCGGGGTAGTCGGTCTGCACCATCCTGGGCTTCCTGGTGAAGTGATGCCTTCTCTTTCATCCAAATTGATGAGCGTAGATAATAGGGGAATTGCTTCTTATCTACTGACTAAATATTTCTCTCTTGCAACTTTAACAGAAGATGCGATAGGAGTATTAGAAAATGTAGAGGTAGGTTATTACCATGATTATCAACAACGGAACTTAAAATTAAAGTAAAATGTATAGTGGATTGGAGCATAAATTTGTAAGTGGTGAATGGGAGGATACGGGCGGATTAAACCAACTTTTTTCCCGTTTCCAAGCAGAAGAGCCAGCTCCTGTCATATCTGAAGATAAGCAGGAGAAAATAGTTCCTGCTGTCTCTTCAGATACACAAGAGAGAAATGATCGGATGGATTTAACGGAAATGTATGCTTCTCTTGAACAAATCCTTTCGCTTCAGAATAATCCTTTTCCTCAATTAAATCCATCTCCGGTTCTTCCTGTAGACAATGACTCTTTTAGCGTACATGCGATAAGAAAAGACTTTCCTATTCTTCATCAACAGGTAAACGGACACTATTTAGCTTGGTTTGATAATGGTGCTACCACTCAAAAGCCCCGGCAAGTAATTGATGCTGTTGCCCAATTCTATTTGCAGGATAATTCCAATATCCATAGGGGCGCACATACTTTGGCTGCACGTGCTACAGACGCTTACGAAGGTGCACGTTTGAAAGTACAGAAATTTATTAATGCTTCTTCGGTAGATGAAATAATATTTGTACGTGGTACTACGGAAGGAATAAATCTTGTAGCACAGACTTATGGCAGGAAGTTTTTACAGCCAAACGATGTAGTTCTGGTCTCAACACTGGATCATCACGCAAATATTGTTCCCTGGCAGCAAATAGCTAAAGAAAAGGGAGCAAAATTAACTGCTATTCCAGTTAATGATGATGGAGAGATCATATTGGAAGAATATGAGAATATGTTGAGTACCCAGGTTAAGTTTGTCTCTATCGGCCATGTCAATAATACATACGGAACAGTAAATCCTGTTCGTGAAATGATAAAGATGGCAAAGAAATATGGTATAAGAGTTTTGATAGACGGGGCTCAATCCATAGCTCATACTCCGGTAGATATTCAGGAGTTGGGTGCTGATTTCTTTGTTTTTTCAGGGCATAAGATTTACGCTCCCAATGGTATTGGGGTAGTTTATGGAAAGAGGGAAGTACTTGAACGTATGCCGCCTTGGCAGGGTGGAGGAAATATGATAAAGGATGTTACTTTTGAAGAGACATTATTCAGTGAAATTCCTGCCCGTTTTGAAGCTGGCACACCCAATGTCGCGGATGCTGTTGGTTTGGGAGTTGCTTTGGATTATGTAAATAAGATAGGTATTCTGAATATAGAGAAGTACGAACACTCTTTAACGGAATATGCTTATGAGCAGCTTAGCAAAATTGATGGGCTTACAATAGTAGGTAATCCGAAACACAGGGTAAGCGTAATTTCTTTTGTTGTAGATGGAATATCAACTGTAGAGGTCGGACAATTACTTGATCAAAAGGGAATTGCTGTTCGTGCCGGTCATCATTGTGCACAGCCGGCTCTGCGGCGTCTTGGATATGAAACAACTGTTCGTCCTACTTTCTCTTTTTATAATACAAGGGAGGAAATAGATAGAATGGTATTGGCTCTTAGAGATATGATAAGAGATTTACCGTTTAAATAATAAATCTCTCAATCAAAAGAAAGAATAGATAAACATATTTCCTGAAATAGAAACAGAGGTTATAAGTATTTCTTTAGCCTCTGTTTTTTGTGGAGAATATATTCACATTCTAATTTCAATTCTTTATATGTTAGCATTCAGAGATATATGCATGTTAATATTTCAAAGAGATAATATCTTTATAAATTAACATGGTGAAAGTTTTCTCATCCCCTTTTTATTTTTATTTTTGAGGCCTTAAATAAGAGTTATAATACTAATATCAAGAAGCATGAAGAGGCTGATCTATACATTATCTTTTTTATTAATAGGTGTTGTTGTTATAGCACAAAGAGATACACAAATAATGAAAGTTGCCTGTGTAGGTAACAGTATAACTTTTGGAAGTGGAATAAAAAACAGAGATAGAGATAGTTATCCTGCTGTACTGGGACAAATGTTAGGAAAAAGTTATGAAGTCCGCAATTTCGGTTTTAGTGCCCGTACGATGCTTACAAAAGGTGACAGGCCTTATATGCATGAAGAAATATACAAGGAAGTATTAAACTACCAACCGGATATTGTCATCATAAAGCTTGGCACAAATGACAGTAAGCCTCATAACTGGAAGCACAAAGAGGGGTTTGCAAAAGATATGGAGAAAATGGTAGATGACTTCCAGTATTTAGTTTCTGCTCCCAAGATTTATCTGTGCTATCCGGCAAAAGCTTATACTGTCCAATATGGCATTAATGACAGCATTATTGTAAACGAAATTATTCCTCATATTGATCGGATAGTAAAAAAAAGGGGAATATCTTTTATTGATCTTCATACGGCAACAGACAATATGGAAAGAAACTTTCCGGACAAAATTCATCCGAATGAGAAAGGTGCTGTTGTTATTGCCGAAACTGTTTATAAAGCAATAACCGGTAAAGTGAAAAACCATGAGTATCAGCCTTTTCCCGGAATGAAAGGAAAATGGGAAGGATATGACAGGTATGACTTTAAACTCAATAACCGTGATGTAATTGCTGTAGTTCCGAAAAAAGCTTTATCCGGAAATCCATGGGTATGGCGTCCTGCTTTCTTCAGTGCTTTTCCATCGGTAGATAAAGCTTTATTAGATAAAGGTTTCCATGTGATATATTATGATTTGACTCATCTCTACGGAAGCCCCAATGCTGTCAACCTCGGCAATAATTTTTATAGATGCATGACGGATTATTATAACCTTTCTCGAAAAGTAACTTTGGAAGGATTTAGTCGGGGAGGGCTTTTTTCTTTAAACTGGGCAGCAGAGAATACGGACAAAGTTGCCTGCATCTATGTAGATGCTCCGGTATGTAACCTGTTTAGCTGGCCCGGCAAAAAGAGATCGGATTTGTGGACTGATATGTTGAAAGAGTGGGGATTGGTAAATGAGGAATCTCTCATTATAGAAGGTAATCCGATTGATATGACAAAATCTATTTCTGATGCCGGTATTCCGGTAATCAGTGTTTGTGGAACAGATGACGATGTAGTCCCCTACGAAGAAAACATGGAAGTAGTGCGGAATCGGTTGGTAGAGAAGGGTTCCCCTGTAGAGTTAATCCTAAAAGAAGGAATAGGGCATCATCCACATAGCCTGGAAGACCCTAAACCTGTCGTGGACTTTATCATTCGCAATCAAACTGATTATAAAGATAAGCAATACATCAATCCCCGTGGTAGTTTAAAAAACTCTTTTTTTAAGTTTGAGAAGGAACGGAAAGGACGTGTAGCCTTTTTAGGTGGCTCTATTACGGAGATGGAAGGATGGCGCAATTTAATAATGCAACAGTTAAAACAGCGTTTCCCTTATACCTTTTTTGAATTTATCAACGCAGGCATTCCTTCTACAGGTTCCACGCCCGGAGCTTTCCGCATCCAAAATGATGTGCTGGATAATGGACCTATTGATCTGCTTTTTGTAGAAGCTGCCGTTAATGATGATACAAATGGGTTCAACTACATAGAGCAAGTGCGTGGAATGGAAGGAGAAGTGAGGCGTGCTTTACTTAATAATCCGAATACGGATATCATTATGCTTCATTTTATTTACAATCCCTTCATTGCTATGTTTGAAGAAGGCAGGATACCGGATGTAATATTAAACCATGAGAGAGTGGCCAATCATTATCAAATACCTTCCGTAAACCTGGCAAAAGAAATTGCAGAACGTATGGAAGATGGTGAATTTAATTGGAAACAATTCGGAGGAACCCATCCTGCACCGTTGGGACATGATTATTATACAGCAGGAATTGCTCGTTTGATGGATAAAATGTGGCATGGTATTTCCCTAAAAGAGGAACAGCCGGAACCTCACGCCGTCCCTTCACAACCACTTGACCCATGTAGCTATTTTAACGGGGAACTATTGGATATCAGGGAAGCCAAATTATCTTCCGGCTGGAAATACGTAAATTCCTGGCATCCTAACAACCTGGCTGGCAAACGTGCGGGCTTTGTAGATGTACCTATGTTGGAAACACGGAAGCCCGGTGCAAAAATCCATTTAAACTTTAAAGGAAAAGCTATTGGTATTTTTTGTGTTTGCGGACCTTCTGCCGGGATTATTGAATATAGCATAGATGGAGCTCCCTATAAAAAGCTCGATACCTTCACCAAATGGAGTAAAGACCTTTATATCCCATGGGTATACATGCTTGAAACTGAATTAGTTTCAGGCGATCATACTCTTACACTTCGCATGGCTAAAGAGAAGAATAAGGATTCATCCGGTTATGAATTGCAAATACGTAATTTTGTCGTGAACAGATAATGTTATATTTCAGAAAGTGTGTTTGTGGAGTGATGTTAAGTTAAGCAGATATATATTGTAGATAAGCTTTCACAATTAAGGTTCATTTCTGTTGTCTATTTTGGTGTGTTATTAATAAATTAAAGAGGGATTCTATCTACTTTTCCACAATCTTAACTGGGTCAACTTATCTACATTCCGGGGTTTTCATCAAGTGATGTGAAATCGATTTAAAACTCTCAAATCTTTTTTTGCAACCTGAAGATCATGAATCCCGGCAGCTCATTATAGATATCATACAAATCTTTCTCGGCTTTCCCAGCTGAAAGAGGTCGGGGTTCAGATATGTCTGCAATTGAAAAACCTGAGTTTTTGAAATACTTTGCGTACGTTTCTATTGTGCGGTTATGCAGGACTGATTTGTTTTGCAATGCACTGTCCCAATACACGTATTCTTTGTCTTGCTCCAAATACCTGTAAACTCCCTTTTTGCTGTCTTTACTATATTCCCTTTTGGTAGTAAGATGCCTCGACTCAATTAAAGAGAAAACAGGATGGGGCATTGATAGAATGATACTTCCCTGTGGGGTTAAGATATTATGTAGGAATTTCAGTGTGGTACGTGGATTATCAACGTCCTGAAGAACCATGTTTAAAAAAATCACATCATAACTTTGGTCTGTCATTTCTTTTAATACATGCTTTTCTCCAATGGTATTTGCGGCCAGAGTTAGCATTGAGGCCGACGGATCGTATGCATGAAGTTTACAGTCGATGTTTTTGCTTAATAAAAACTCGCATAAGTTACCGTCTCCACAACCATAGTCAAGTATTGAACTATAATTGCAATCATTTAGTAGTTTATACAGCTCAGGATATAAAACATAGATTATAGCCCATCGTTGGCGGGTAGGTCTGTTAATCCAAAAATTGTTGCCCATATCATTCCAGATATTGACATCTCTAACGGCTTCTTTGGTTGTACTGTTCATAATTTAAATTGTTTTTGTATTCATATTCTTAGATAGAATCTCACTGACTATTTCATAAAATTAATTTGTGCAGTATTCTGTTTTTTAATGTTATATATCAATTTGTATAAAAACATCCCAAATATATAATAATTTTATATAATCGAAAAATATTTATATAATAAAGTATTAAATGCATACTTTATTTTGATTGAAGATACTATGGAATTACTGATTTTTATCTTTCTAATATTAGAATATAAGAATGTAATATGGTTGATATTTGTAGTTTATGATCAGTCGCGATTATATAAGTATAATCCTATAAAAAATATTTAAATGTCAGGTTATAAATTGTGTACATTATGATTGATGTAATTCATCAGTTAATGTATTATTCCTGGTAAATCAACCTATTTTGCGAATGGATTAAATTTATTTTTTATATATTTGCAATCTAATAATGGAGATTATTAAGAAGGCGGTTTGATGATCCAATTAACTGGTTTTCCGGCAGTGTCTTTTTTGTTTTTAATTCTACATATAATTTATTCCTTCAGCTATATTATCTTGTTTTACGTGTGCGGGACTTACGTTTCTCGAGCGTGGGCTCTAAGTTTTACGTTCGTGGGCTGTACGTTTCCCATACGAGAAACGATCTATCTGATTAACCTAAAATATCTGTCAACCTACCTGAAAGATCTTACCGGAGTAACTAAATGAGCTTATTTGGATAGGTTGATTCTCCAGGTTTATTATTCTTCAATTCCTCACAATTTTACTTCTGCTTTCTTTATCACAAAAGCATGTTAAATAATCATTTCGCTTGAAATCTTTTGCCCCTAAAAGTTGCTTTTTGCCATATAATTTGCTTATTTTGTATAAACAAAATCCCAGAAACATACGTGAAGGAAAATATCCTTGAAAAGCTTAAAATACTAGCAGAGTCGGCTAAGTATGACGTCTCCTGCGCCTCTAGCGGAACTACCCGTGCCGGTAAGAAAGATGCTATTGGCAGTGCGGCAGGGTGGGGTATATGCCATAGTTTTACGGAGGATGGCAGATGCGTGTCTCTCCTTAAAATTATGCTGACTAATCATTGTATCTATGATTGTGCTTACTGTGTAAACAGAAGAAGTAATGACCTGAAACGTGCAACTCTTACGGTGTCTGAACTGGTAGAACTTACCATTGAATTTTATCGGCGTAATTATATTGAAGGACTTTTCTTGAGTTCCGGAGTTATCCGTAATGCGGATTACACCATGGAGCGTCTTGTAAGAGTTGTAAAAGATCTGCGCCTTATACATCGCTATAATGGTTATATCCACTTGAAAAGTATTCCGGGAGCCAGTCAGGAATTGGTAAACGAGGCAGGTTTGTATGCCGACCGTATGAGTGTGAATATAGAAATCCCTAATGAAGGCAGTTTGCAGACGCTTGCTCCGGAGAAGAATTTCAGCACTGTTTTTACGCCGATGAAATATATCCAACAGGGTATTTTGCAAAGTACGGAAGAACGTAAGAAGTACCGTCATGCTCCGCGTTTTGTTCCGTCAGGGCAGAGTACACAAATGATCATAGGGGCTACCCCTGATTCGGATAAAGATATTCTTAAGTTGTCGGATGCACTTTACAGACGCCCTACTATGAAGCGGGTTTATTATTCCGGATATATACATGTGAATAATTATGATAATCGTCTTCCGATGCTTAAACAACCACCATTGGTGCGTGAAAACCGGCTTTACCAGGCTGACTGGTTATTGAGGTTTTACCAGTTTAAGGTAGACGAGATAGTGGATGATACGTATCCGGACCTGGATCTGGAAATCGATCCTAAGCTTTCGTGGGCTTTGCGTCATCCGGAGAAATTCCCGGTAGATGTGAATAAAGCCGATTATGAGATGCTTCTCCGTGTTCCGGGAATAGGGGTAAAATCAGCAAAGATGATTGTAGCTTCCCGGCGTTTTTCACGTCTTGGTACTTATGAATTGAAGAAAATAGGCATTGTATTGAAAAAAGCCCAGTATTTTATTACATGCAACGAACTTGGGGCTAAAACAGTACACGAACTGCATCCTGAGAGAGTGCGCAGCCTCCTTATCCCCCGTAGAAAGAAAAATGTGGATGAAAACCAGCTGGTATTGAACTTTCAGGATTAGGGGTTATGAATATATTTGTATATGATAAAACCTTTGAAGGGCTGCTGACTGCTGTATTTGATGCTTATTTTCGTAAAACTTTTCCCGACCTTTTAGTGATTGAGGGTGAGCCGTTACCTCTTTTTTATAATGAAGCTGTACATATAATTACGGATGAGGAAAAATGTAATCGTGTGTGGCGCAGTTTGGAAAAGAAATTGTCTGCTACAGCTTTAGGATGTCTTTGGGCTACATGGTTGTCTGAACTGCCGGAGATTGATATGCTACTTTTCCGTTATATTCGTAAAAATGTAGACTCGCCTGTTTCTATTGAGGTTAATTTCGGAGATCCGGATGTGCTTGAGATATCAAAGATAAGCAGAAAGGTGAACCAGGAAAAGCATCGTGTAGCACAGTTTATCCGTTTCCAGAAAGCAGGTGATGGCACATTCTTCGGGGCAATGGAGCCTTTATATAATGTATTACCTCTTTCTATAAAACATTTCCAAAACAGGTTTGGTAGTCAGAAGTGGGTTTTATATGATGTGAAACGTCAGTATGGTTTTTATTATGATCTTTCTACGGTGAAAGAAGTGTACTTTAACGACAAAGAATCTCACTTACTGACGGGTTTGTTGAATGATGAACTAATGGCGGAAGATGAAAGACTGTTTCAGCAATTGTGGAAGCAGTATTTTAAATCGATTACTATAAGAGAAAGGATAAACCCAAAACTCCATCGTCAGCATATGCCTGTCAGATATTGGAAATATCTGACGGAAAAACAGAAATAGAATTATCTCTTTTGTGTTTTCTCCAACAGATCAGGAGTTTTTATTCCGCATTTCTTCGAAATAAGTATCCAGTAGTTTTTTAGCAGCAATGAAGGATGTTAACTGTCCGGTCAGAACTTTTTGTTCCTTTTCTGCCAGCATCGAACTGATTACCGGATTGTTGTAAAAACTATCCCGCAATTGCTCATTGATAGATTCATACATCCAGTACTTGGACTGTTCGTTGCGACGATATTCAAAATATCCGTTGGCTTTTACGAAGTTTATATATTCGTATATCATATCCCAGATTTCTTTTACTCCGAGATTGTAAAAGCCGGAATAGGTCAATACTTGTGGTGTCCAGCCGGATTCCGGGGCAGGGAACAGGTGTAATGCATTTCTGAATTGTGTAGCAGCAAGTTTTGCCTTATCAATGTTACTGCCGTCTGCTTTATTAATGACAATGCCGTCTGCCATTTCCATAATTCCTCTTTTGATACCTTGCAATTCATCTCCAGTGCCTGCAAGCTGTATTAATAAGAAGAAATCTACCATTGAATGGACAGCGGTTTCGCTTTGTCCCACTCCTACGGTTTCTACAAAGATTTTATCAAATCCGGCAGCCTCACAGAGAATAATAGTTTCGCGGGTTTTGCGTGCAACGCCGCCCAATGAACCGGCAGAAGGGCTGGGACGAATAAAAGAATTGGGGTGAACAGATAGTTTTTCCATTCTGGTTTTATCTCCCAGAATGCTACCTTTTGTTCTTTCGCTACTGGGGTCAATGGCTAATACTGCCAGTTTTCCTCCTTTTTGTAAAACATGCAATCCGAAAACATCTATTGACGTACTTTTTCCTGCACCGGGAACACCACTTATTCCTATACGGATAGAATTACCGGAGTGAGGAAGGCATTTTTCTATGACCTCCTGGGCAATCATCTGGTGATCGGGTTTTACACTTTCGACAAGGGTAACAGCCTGACTAAGTATAGTAATATCTCCTTTAATGATTCCGTTAACATATTCATCAACCGTAAGCTGGCGTTTCTTTAATAGTTTACGGCTTTTAAGGTAGGGATTAACGGAAGAAGGCTGTGCTATTCCTTTATTTACCGTCAAACCTTTGTACTCTTCACTATTTTCAGGATGTTCCATAAATTTAGGTATTTACTGAATTTCTGCATTTAACTCTACAACAACTTTAGGTTGTTTAGGGTCATTTGTAATTAATAAAACCCTTGGAGAAGATTTCTGTTTACTCAGATTCTCCTTTAACAATGTAACTTTAAGTTTTGTTGAGCCTCCCGGGTTTATAACTTTTTTGCCGAGACTTACGTTTACTGCAGAATTAAATATTTGTACCTGTCTTATTTCCAACGGTGTTTTACCTTTATTGGAGATAGTAATTGTGCGTGAGAGTTTATCCTTTGTTCCAAAAAATCCCATATCAACCTCTGTTTGCGTCAGATGAATCGTTGGGGCATTAGCCAGTTGTTGCTCTGTAAGTTGTGAGAAATCAGGAAGTAGTACACAGGAAACTATAATTTCATTGTCTTCTCCTACTTTATCTCCGGGAAAGCGAGCCAGATATACTGATGTTTGTGTGAGGCCATAGTCTTTAAGTTGTTTGGTATCCAATTTTAGTTTAATGCGTCCTGTGCTGTTTTTAGGAATCCGTCCGGGATAAGCTTCTGCATTTAAATAGCGTGGCAAGTGCATTAAAACGGGATCATAATCCTTATCTGATTTATTGACCAGTAAAATCTCTGTTTCCAATATTTCTCCCCAGTGTGCTTCGGTAAATTCTATATTATTTTTGTCCAACCCGATTTTACCTATTTGATATGGGAATGACATGGTCGGTGACGCTGTTGCATTGATCTCAGTAGATACCCTGCCTTTGAAAGCCAGATAAGTGGGTTTTGTATCTGCATTGCTGTAAATACCCACGGTTTTATGAAAACGTCCTAAGGCTTTTGCATCAAAAGTTGCTTTTATTGTACCCGTTTCTCCGGGCTGGATGGGTATTTTCGTCCAGTCTGCGATTGTACATGCGCATGAGGTCGTTACATTTGAAATAACAAGAGGACTACTGCCTGTATTAGTGATTTTAAATTCTGTCGTTACCGGATTGTTTAATAAAATGATACCCAGGTTGTGTTCTTTTTCATCAAAAGTCATTTTGGGTTGAGACCATCCCAAAGCACATACTGATGTCAGAAATATTAAGAAAGATAATTTACGTTTCATCTTAACCATGTTTGTTTTAGAGGCTAATCTTACAAAGTAATAGATATACAGGAAATTTAGCCTTTCATAGATATGTAGACACGAATTACACATTTTCTACAGAAACTCTGTGATGTGTAATCCGCGTCAATAATACTTACTATTTAAATTTTCTAATTATCAATTTCCCGATACATTTCAATGCGGGCAAAATTACAGTTTTTATCTTAATAAACCAGTCTATCTTTCTATTTTCTTATTATTTAATCCACCTTAACACGTATTGAAGCGGAATGAGCAGAAAATTCCGGAGCATACATTGACTGTAGAGTTGCTATTCCGGATGAATAATCCCCTGCCCGAACTACATAATATGCCTGTTCAAATACATAAGTTCCTTTGCGAAGATTATCAAAGAAAAAGTCGGTAGAGGCATCTTTTATAGAAAGATAATATCCTGCTCCTCCCTGGCTACGGTATCCGGATAAAGCATTGTAAGGTTCGAAGCAAGCTGCACGGTGGTCTTTCAGGTGAATGAAGTCTACATCACGGTCTGTACGAACAGTAAGACGGACTATGACTTTATCTCCCACTTTTGCTTTTGCTTCTCCGGTTAATGGGATTAACTGGGGTTTTCCTTCTACCATTCTTTCAATAAATAATCTTTTTTCTACAGAAAGCTCTTTATTAACCGGTGCAACCTTGTCAATTTCTTCCTGATATTGTGCATAGATAGCTCCCCATGAAAGTCCGTCATCTAAAGTTGTTACGGTTACTTCTTTTGTTTTTCCGGCTTCTTCTTCATTATAAGTTTTCTTTACGTATGACAAACCAGGCACCATTGAATTCTCGGGAGTAACTTTGATTACATCTTTACCCACTTTTATAGTGGCGCTACCTTTATTATCCAACAGATTTCCACCTCTGCTTAGTAAAGCGTAGACAGCATTTGCCGTAGCATTGGGTGAATCCCATGATTGGGTTTGCTTTTGCTTCAGCAACCATATCTTCATTTCTTCTATGGCATTGGTATTTTGTGTGATAAGGTCTGTTGCTTCGATCACTGCTACCTGGGTTGGTATGCGATAGTCGTACCATGCATATATATTAGCGCCTGCATCGTAATACATACCTATATCTTTGGTAGATACGGCATATTCTTCTAACGACTTCATGAAATCATTGGCTGCACTTCTGTTTCCGTTTTTATATAGTATAACAGCAGTAAGTGCTTTACCGTATACTGATAATTCACGGATCGATTTCGGTAGCTTATCTATGAAATACTTATTCGCAGTACGATTTTTTTCGGGCAGGTTGAAGTCTGCCAATGCTGCTATATATAAATAATGTACGGTTATTTCAGAAACCCTTCCATAAGTTTGCTTTTTCTTTTCCATTTCTATAGCTTGTTCATATTCTTTCAGAACTTGCTGGTTAAGATATTCGAAAGCATTGTTATACATTTGCTGTACTTCATTATCAAAAGTCATTCCTGTGAGAAGTTTCAGCCGTGTCAATGATTCAACTACATACTGGGTTATGTATCTGCTGCCACTCATTCCTTTGTACCATGTCCAGGAACCATCCGGTAATTGCAGGTTTTGAAGCTTTTGTGTAGCTGTAGAGTTATTATTCTGCAAATTATTCAGGTCAAATAACAGGGCGAGACGTTGCTTTTGTTCTGCTTCGCTTTTTGCTTCTGTCAGCCATGGAGTTTCCTCGAGCAATATATTTTTTAATTCCGGATTCTTCTGGAGATTGCTCCATAAAGTTTCTTTTGTACTATCCTGCGCTTTCCATGAATTAAATACTGCCTGTATTCTCGGATTCGAATTGGCAATATAAGCTGCAATGTTATTTGCATAATAAGCACTAGCCCAGGAGATTGCATTATCATTGGTCGGGTTGGATAGTGAAGGTAATGCCTGCACTGCATACCAGGCGGGATTTCCGGTATATTCTATCGTCAACGACCGGTTGGTAGCTGTATTGCTGTTGTTATTATATAAATTACTGAGCGAGTAAGTTTGCGTTTCTTTATCCCTGATGGTGAAAGGTATGCTTTCGGTGATACGCATTTTATTGCTAAGCACCGGGATATATCTTTGTTCTCCGTCGCTAAACTCACCACCATCTGCAATAATCCTGCATGCTAACAGTTCTTCTTCCTCTGTTGTAATGGAGAAAGCAAAGCTTACACTTGCTGTTTTACCGGCCTGAATGTCAAAATTCTGTTTTTGAGAGATTATTACTTTTTCTGTCTCCGGGTTAAACAGTTGCATGGTAACAGTTCCGCTTACATTTTTTGCTGAAAGATTAATGATATTAGTTGCTATGGAACTGTTGTCACCTACACGAATGAAACGTGGAAGGTTAGGAGATACCATAAAGTCTTTACTGGTCACCGTTTTTCCTGTCAGTTTACCCCAATCCATTTTTCTGGTATGTGATATACCCATGAAATTCCATTCAGTTAAACTTTCAGGCATTGTAAAGGTAATCCTTACTTTTCCTTCTTTATCAGCACGGAGATGAGGATAGAAAAAGGCGGTTTCTGCAAAGTTCTCCCTTAACTGGGTGGCACCGGCATCCTGAAGTTGCATATCTGATTCTTCTTCTTGTGCTTGTTCTGCTACTCCTCCCGTTAACATTGCAGATTCTGCTACTGCAAAGTCTGCCCTGGATCTGCTCTTCATCATGCCATTGGCAGGCGCTGGTGCCGCATCGTCACTAACAAGCATAAGTCCCTCTTCAGCCCGGGTACTATATTGGAGGTAAAAAGGTGAATTGTTGTTCATTGAACTTGTAATCAGGTCATCGAAAACCAAAGGCACATGCCTCAATGGGGTATACTTAAAGTCTAAATGTATATAAGAATTTCCTGAATAGTTTTGGCTCCAGTTAATATAAGGAAGTATACGAGGAAAATCTACATTCATATCCCAGGTGTGTTTCCAGATTTTATCCAAGGAAGCATCGTACATAGTAGCCAGCAATTCGGCTTCTGCAGGTTTTCCGTCCGGGTATTCCACATTGAGTATCCACTCTTCCTGTTGACCGGGTTTGAGTTTATCACGGAATACTTCCCATTTCATTTTCAATTCTTTTTGAGGAATGGGTTTGATTATACGGGCTTCATTTTGATAAAGTTGTCCATCTTTTACAAAGCTGATTTGTACAAGGATTCCGTCTCCGTACTCTTCTTTATACGGATATTCAAACTTCATTACAGAGTTTGAAAGTTTCAGCCTTTCACTTTTTATCCGCTTATCTCCGGTGAATATATCATATATTACATATACATCTTCCTTGCTGCTACCAAATATAACAGTCGCCGGTTTGTTTGCATCAAATTTATCGTTAATTACGTGGAACCAATTAGTTCTTTTTACCGGAGGTACTTTATCATTAACCGAATAAAGTATAAAATCGGTTTCGTAAGTGACTTCCCTGTTTTGATCATCTTTAGCAGAAAGCTTTAACCTGTAGAGTCCTGAAGCTAAAGATCTGAACTTTTGAGTGTCGAGAGTTGTATTGGAAGTGAAATCACCGGAAAGAACTTTTCCGGATTCCTCTCTCTTATCTTTATTCTCAATAAGTTTTACAATAGAGTAACTACCGGTTAAGTTTACCGGTTGTTGGTTCAGATTTCTGGCAGATAATATGATAACAGGAATATCTTCTTTCAATATTTCTTCAGGTAAATCAGAAGATAAGATAATAGAACTGCTTCCGGCCGGAAGGTTAAGAGTTCCTGATTGAGTTTCTCCTGCTCCGTCAGTTACTGTTGCCTCAACAATGTAAGTAGAATACCAGGTGCGTAAACCTTTATATTCATCATTGGGTTCCAGATATACTTCTATCTGGAATTCTCCGTTATCATCAGTGTTTACTTCACCGGATGCCAAAACTTTAGGGTTTCCCATTCTCCACCAGAACATAGGTGCCTGTCGGGTGATTGTATATCTTACTGCAGTGTTTTGCAACGGTACACCTGAGAATGTCTTTGAATTTCCTTTTACCATTATACGGTCTCCGACAGAATAGGAACCTTCCTGAGGCATGAACGTTACCTGGAATGTAGGTCGTTTATATTCTTCTACTTTTATATATTTATTATTATCACCTATTTTTAAACGGAAGTTTCCTGTCAGCGTAGAAGAAGGTAGGATAAACTCACCGGAGAAGGAGCCGAATTCATTTGTTCTCACTTCTTTTTCTGCTACCATTTTGTTATTTACGTCGAACAGTTGTAAGGTATATGTTTTATCCGGCATGACATTCGTGCTGTCTCCTTCCTGTTGATAAGCTATTCCTCCTACATATACTGTTTGTCCGGGCCGGTAAATGCTACGGTCTGTAAATACGTTTATAATTTCCTTTATTGGGGAGTTTCTATTCTGACGATAATATGAATAACCCATTGAAACAGGCTTCATATTATTATCACTGCCGTTTATAGCTCTTACCAGGAAGTCTGATTTATCATTTGCAAAAATTACGGTTCCGTTGTTATCCGTTGTGAGTGAATTTATTAACTGGTATTTGCCGTATTGTTGCTTATAAAGTTTCAACTCAGCTTTCGGGACAGGGTGTCCGCTCTTACTGTCTAGTACGATAAATTCGTACGTATTATCAGGCAGCTTATGATTGATAACTTTTAGTTTTGTCACATATAAGAGATTATAACTTGACTCCATACTTTTCTGATCGGAAATTACTTCAAGCAGATATATCCCCTCATTAGGAGTCGCTATTTTTAGTGTTGTATCTTTGCTTTGATAATCAAGCGTTGGATCGAGATTAAATTGTTGCGTAGTTAGTAATTTCGTGTAAGAAGAACGGAATGATCTTTCTGTATACTTCGAAAGCTGGTCGGAGTCTGCCGGTAGGTTGACTTTATATATTTTCAGGGTAATATTATTCAGGTTTTTATAATTGATCCTTACCGGAGTCTCATTAGAAGGATAGGCAGTATCATCCATATATCCATATAAGTTAGGCAAAAGTATTTCTGTTTCCTGATTCTTTAATATATTTACCCTTCTGGCTTTCGGGTATTTTGAGATTCCCTCACGTGCCAATCTTAACGCTTCTGTAAGCTGATTTTGCTGTTGTGCAAATTGTGCCATGCGAATATAAATTTCTATGGAATTATCCGCATCTGCATATTCCGTCAGCATCTCCTGAAGATGTTTGTAATAAGGAATATCCGAAAGAGCTTTTGGAGCATTATTTCCTATATCTGCCACAGGCATCTCATTATCTGCTAAATAAGATAATCTCTCCAGATCAGTCATAAGAGCAGCAGATCGGTTATTCACGTTTTTATAATAACGGAGCATCTCCTGATATATATTCAATATTTCTGCATTATAATCAAAATCAGATAAGGGGGTAAATTGCATGTTCAGGAATGAACTTGTACTTAAAGGATTCGAGTTTGCGCTTATTGTTGTTTGCGGATAGTATTCACTTGCAATCCGTTCGTTACTCTTTAAGACTGAGACAGCTCTCATGCCCAGCATATGTAACATATCATGTTGATAATAAGTACTGGATTCTCCTTCTGTTACAACCGGGCGATAGGTTGCTGTATTGGTCTTACTCAATAACTCTTTATTTGTTAATGATGCCCGTAGATGATTAAAAGATTTTTGGATTAGTGAAGTCGGCATCCATTCTTCAGCATTATCCGGTTGTCCCATAATACGTGAGCCGCCAGAGTATCGATAATAAGTATTTGAAAGGAATTCTCCATAAATCTCTCCCAGCATAGAGTGGAGTATAGCCAGGTCTAATGGTTCCGTGGTATTTCCAACCCATTCTTCCATCCCTTTGATATCAACGTAAATACTATCCGGAGATATGCTTTGCCTGAAATTCATTTTATAGAGATATGCTTTCATCATTTCCGGACTGTTCTTCTCTTTCAATGCTTGTTGAAATATCTTCTCTGTTATTTCCAAAGCGCTTCTTGGAAGATCCTTTTTTGCCATTGCTTCAACGTCTTGCCAAAGCTTTGTATAAGATTGTGCATTCATATACGTGAAAATACTTATTAAAAACAGGGCTGGTAAAGTAATTAAGAATCTCAGTTTCATACTTATATCTGTTTATCTTTTGATTATTCGAAACAACAAATTAACAAATAATTATCTTATATTCTTTACTCCATTATCTAAAATTATATAATGTAATGTATTTCTTTTTCTAACAATTCATAAATAAATGGTTAGAGCCTAAATAAAAGCTTTAGTTATCTCTTTGATAGTTAAAAGACGTTATTTGTTAAATTCCCGGACTGACCTATTACATTTACCATACAAAAAAAGGCTGGAATTGCGGTTCCAACCTTAATATATAAGTAGTTAAAGTAATAATCATTCGCTTCGCTCATTAGAAGTCAGGTAGTCAAGTAGCAAAAGTGTTGTAAGTTAACTACTAAGTTGCAGTATGCAACTGATAACTACTTGACTATTTTAACTACTGACTACTATATCCAGCGGATATTGATTATTTTACCGGTACTTCTTTCAATGTTGCTACAAGGAAATCATAGAATTTAGGTACAGTCGGGATATATACTCTTTCATCCGGAGAATGAGGAGAGCGAAGTGTAGGACCAAACGAGATCATATCCAATCCCGGGATAATAGCCCCGATAATACCACATTCCAATCCGGCATGAATTACTTTTACAGCAGGTTCTACACCAAATTGATCTTTATAAGATTTCTTCATAGCATGAAGAATAGGAGAGTCCACGTTGGGTTGCCAGCCGGAATAACCTCCTGACATTTCAACTTTCATACCTGCCATCGCAAAGCAGCATTCAATACTTGTAGTAAGGTATTCTTTCATGGAGTCACGGGAACTACGTGCAAGGATATTAATTTTAGCCTCACCGTTTCCGATAGTTACAATACCCATATTTGAAGAAGTTTCTACAGTATCTGGTATGGTTGTAATATTTCTCAGCACTCCATTCTGACATGCAAAAATAGCATTAATAAGGCTATCTTGAATTTCTTCAGGAATTTCACCTTTGGGAAGTTCTGTTTCTTCTACAATCAATGAGATAGGAGTTTCAATTCCTGCAAACTCATCATTAAACAGATCTTCGCAATAAGTAGCCAATCCTTCTATTTCTTCTTTGTTTTCAGCAGGTATAGTTAATACTACATAGGCTTCGCGAGGAATTGCATTACGCATGTCTCCACCTTGCCATGATGCCAGACGGGCTTCGTATGTTGCCACAGCTTCGCGAACGAAGCGAACCATTAATTTATTGGCATTTGCACGTCCCTGATTTATTTCAAGTCCAGAGTGTCCGCCACGTAGTCCTTTTAAAGATACTTTAATTGCAATATCGCCTTCTTCCGGTTCTACTTCTTTATATTGTAGGGTTGCAGTAACATCCATACCACCGGCACACCCTATATAGAGTTCACCCTCATCTTCCGAGTCGAGGTTTAAAAGAATTTCTCCTTTCAGTTCATCCGGTTTTAATCCGAAAGCACCATACATTCCAGTTTCTTCATCAGCTGTAATTAAAGCTTCCAATGGTCCGTGAGACACTGAGTTATCTTCCAGAATAGCCATGATAGCAGCAACTCCCAATCCATTATCAGCTCCGAGTGTGGTGCCATTAGCCTTCACCCAGTCACCGTCTATGATTGTTTCAATGGGATCTTTGGTAAAATCGTGTACTTTATCGTTGTTTTTTTGAGGCACCATATCCATATGGGCCTGTAAAATAACTCCTTTTCGGTTTTCCATTCCTGGGGTGGCCGGTTTCCTGATAATTACATTGCCTACTTCATCAAGTACAGTCTCAAGGTTTAGATTCTTTCCAAAGTTAATAAGGAAATCCTGAACCGGCTTAAGGAAACCTGATGGGCGAGGAACCTGTGTAAGATCATAGAAATGCTTCCACACATTCTGCGGAGATAATGATTGAATTGTTTTCATACAGTTGATTTTTTATTTGTAAACGATAATGCTATTAATCCGTATATACCCAACAAAATTATTAAAAAAGTCTGAAATCCATGCACAAGTAACGCGAAAACCCCGGCATCTGTTTTAGAAACTCCGTAAAGTGACATCATTGTGATAATTGCAAAATGCCAGGGGCCCGCACCGTTCGGGGTGGGAACGACCACAGCAATACTTCCGACAGCAAACATTACCAATCCGGCAAGTATACTCAGGTCTTTACTGAAATCAAAACAGAAAAATGTAATGTAGAACTGCATGAAATAACAGGACCAGATCAGAAAGGTATATAGGACAAACAAAGGTTTATTTTTAACTCGCTTCAATGAGAGTACCCCTTCCCAGATATTTCGGGCTACTCCTTTTATCTTTTCAAAAAACGAAAGTGTTCTTAATAAATAACACAATAGGACAATCACTGCAATAACGCACAACAATACAAGATAGAAAGTAAGGGAAGTGAAGAGTTCGGTTATCGAATCAATATTAGTACCGGTCTGGGCAAAGAATCTGTTGAATACTCCCATTTGCAATAATAAGGCTGCACCGGTAATTGTTGCCACACATAAGGTATCGATAAAACGTTCTGTTACTACTGTTCCCAATGATTTGGTAAAAGATACACCATCATATTTGGCCAGTACCCCACAGCGGGATATTTCGCCTACACGGGGTACGATAAGATTTGCAGCATACGAAATGAAAATTGCATTTACACAGTTACTGGTTTTGGGATAAGCACCTAACGGTTCGAGTGTAAGTTTCCATCTCCATCCTCTGAATACATGACTGAATACTCCAAAAAATAAGGAGAGTAGCATCCACCAATAATTCATTCGGTGAAGGAAGATCTCCTTTACCTGAGAAAAATCGAAATCCTTGTAAACCCAGAATAAGATGAATCCGCCTAATAAGATGGGAAAAACTATATTCAGAGACTTTTTAATAATCTTTTTCAACTGTGTAATGTCTAAAACTTAAGTATTATTAATACCTTTGCAAGCTGCAAATATAGCACGATAATGTGAATGTATGAATTATTCATATTATAAACTAATTTAAAATTTACTGGTGATGAGAGTTGTGAAACCTAAAAAATTCCTTGGACAACATTTCCTGAAAGACCTTAAAATAGCTCAGGCAATAGCAGATACGATAGATGTATGTCCGGATCTTCCGGTTTTAGAAGTCGGTCCTGGAATGGGGGTGTTAACTCAATTTTTAGTGCAGAAGCAAAGGCCATTAAAATTGGTAGAAGTAGATTTTGATTCGGTTGCTTATCTTCGTAAAGCTTATCCCTCTTTAGAAGATCATATCATAGAAGATGATTTCTTAAAAATGCATCTTGAAAGATTATTTGATGGAAATCAATTTTTACTTACCGGTAATTACCCTTATAACATATCCAGTCAGATATTTTTTAAAATGCTGGATAATAAAGACCTGATTCTTTGTTGTACAGGAATGATCCAAAAGGAGGTGGCAGAACGTATTGCAGCCGTTCCGGGTAATAAAACATATGGAATATTAAGTGTACTCATACAAGCATGGTATCATGTAGAATATCTTTTTACCGTAAGTGAGCAGGTTTTTAATCCTCCTCCTAAAGTAAAAAGTGCTGTTATTCGCATGAGAAGAAATGATGTAAAAGAACTGGGATGTGATGAAAAACTGTTTAAGCAAGTCGTAAAAACAACTTTCAATCAACGAAGGAAAACGCTTAGGAATTCTATCAAACCCATATTAGGGAAAGAATGTGATATATATGTAGACAGTGTATTTAATAAAAGACCCGAACAACTTTCCGTTCGTGAATTTATTGATTTGACTAATCAGGTAGAGAATGCTTTAAAGAGGCAAGATAGTAATCCTGAAAAGTAGTAGGGTATCTTTTTAAACCGGCCAATCGGATGAACGAAGAATATATCGACCACGTAAAAGAACTCATAGAGCAAAAAGATGTGCAACAGGTGAAAGATCTCATCATCGATCTTCACCCTGCTGACATTGCTGAGCTTTGTAATGAGTTAACTCCGCAAGAAGCCAAGTTCATATATCTTTTGCTGGATAATGAAACTGCGGCTGATGTGCTTATTGAGATGGACGAAGATGTCCGTAAGGACTTTCTCGAAATATTACCGTCGGAAACAATAGCCAAGCGCTTTCTTGACTATATGGATAGTGATGATGCAGTGGATATCATCCGTGAAATGGACGAGGAGAAGCAAGAAGAGATCTTATCCCATATTGAAGATATTGAACAGGCCGGTGACATTGTAGATCTGTTAAAATATGATGAAGATACTGCCGGAGGATTGATGGGGACCGAGATGGTCGTTGTGAATGAAAACTGGAGTATGCCTGAATGTCTGAAAGAAATGCGTCATCAGGCCGAGGAGATGGATGAAATATATTATGTTTATGTGGTAGATGATGACGAGAGGCTAAAAGGTGTATTTCCTTTAAAGAAAATGATAACAAGTCCATCGGTTTCGAAAGTAAAGCATGTGATGAAGAAAGATCCCATTGCTGTGCGTGTAGATACTCCCATTGATGAAGTTGCACAAACGTTCGAGAAGTATGACCTTGTAGCAATTCCTGTTGTCGATAGCATCGGACGGTTAGTAGGCCGTATTACTGTAGATGACGTGATGGACGAAGTCCGTGAAAAGGCAGAACGCGACTACCAGTTGGCATCCGGTATCTCCCAGGATGTAGAGACAGATGATAACGTAATTCGTCAAACCTCTGCAAGGCTTCCCTGGCTATTGATCGGGATGTTTGGGGGGATTGGTAATTCAATGATATTAGGCAATTTTGACAGTACTTTTGCTGCACATCCGGAAATGGCTTTGTATATTCCGCTTATTGGTGGAACAGGTGGAAATGTCGGTACACAATCTTCTGCATTAGTCGTTCAGGGTTTAGCAAATAATTCTCTTAATGCCAAAGACATATGGAAACAAGTCGGCAAGGAGTCGGTAGTAGCACTTATTAATGCTACCATTATTTCTTTACTGGTTTATATCTATAATTTTATTCGTTTCGGAGCAACGGCAACAGTAACATTTTCTGTTTCTATTAGTTTATTTGCAGTTGTTATGTTTGCCTCTATGTTCGGTACATTAGTACCAATGACGCTGGAAAAACTAAAAATTGACCCCGCTATAGCTACTGGTCCGTTTATTGCAATTACAAATGACATTATTGGTATGATGCTTTATATGGGGATAACCGTATTATTGTCTTAAAAAATGTACTTTTAATCTTTTTTGGAATTCAATTCAAAAAAAATAAGACTAAACAGTATGAAGTAATGATTTTATTTTCTTTATTTGTAAGTTAATACGATAAATGCTGAATATCAGTGCTAATAAAATGAATGAACAATGATGGACTCTCATGACACTAATCTACCTTTAAATAAAGGAAAATTAGAAGAAGAAAAAAAACAGGATCAAGTTTCGGAAGCAACCTCTTCGGAAACTTTAGAAGAATCTAATGTAGAGAAAAAACAAGAAGAAGCTAGTACCGAAAATGAAGCTTTGGTTTCGGAGGAAAAAGCAGCGGAGGAAGTTGGAGAAACAGAATCTCCAGCCACAGTGGATGAAGAAACTTCGGAAGAGAGCGACAAAGAAAAAAACGTGGAAGAAAAAGAAATCGAAGAAAATGACATAATCCCGCAAGAACCTGTTCAGGCAGGAATACAACAGCCTGAAGAAGTTCAGATAGTTGCGGATACACAGACTGAAACTGTGAAAGATGAGCCGACTCAGGATAAAGCTGAAGAAAGTGTTGAAGAAGAAGCTGCCCCTATCAAGCAGCAAACAAAAGAAGAAATACTTGCCCGTGTAAAGGAGATTGCTAAAGATGCGGAAAATGCAGAAAAGCAGGAAGTCGATACTTTGAAGCAGGCTTTTTATAAGCAATTTAAAACAGAGCAGGAAGCAGCGAAGAAAGCATTCATTGATGGAGGCGGACAGCCTGAAGATTATAAACCTGTTCAGGATGAGGTTGAAGTTGAATTTAAAGCTTTAATGAATGTCATCAGGGAAAAAAGAGGAGCTTTAATGGCAGAGCAGGAAAAACAAAAAGAAGAAAACCTTGCTATAAAACTGCAAATAATTGAAAAGCTTAAAGATCTTGTTTCCCGTCCGGATGAAGCAAATAAAGCTTATAATGAATTTAAGAAACTGCAACAGCAGTGGAATGAAATAAAGCTTATCCCTGTAGGAAAAATAAATGAATTATGGAAAAGTTATCAGCATTACGTAGAAAAATTCTATGATATAATTAAGCTTAATAACGAGTTCCGTGATTATGATTTCAAGAAAAACCTTGAAATAAAAACTAATCTGTGCATAGCAGCAGAAAAGCTGGCCGATGAACCGGATGTTATATCAGCATTCCACCAGCTTCAAAAACTTCATCAGGAGTTCAGGGATACAGGTCCTGTAGCCAAAGAACTAAGAGATGAAATCTGGGGCAGGTTTAAAGCTGCATCTACTGTAGTAAATCGCAAACATCAGCAACATTTTGAAGGTCTCAAAGAAAATGAGCAAAGGAATCTGGATGAAAAGACAGTGATATGCGAAATAGTAGAAGCTACCGAATACGATGAATTGAAAACTTTTACAGACTGGGAAAATAAAACTCAGGAAATAATAGCACTGCAAGCGAAGTGGAAAACAATTGGTTTTGCACCTCAAAAGATGAACGTGAAGATATTCGAACGCTTCCGTGCAGCTTGTGATGATTTCTTTAAAAAGAAAGCCGATTTCTATAAGTCTATAAAAGAAAAAATGAATGAGAATCTGGAAAAGAAAAGGCTGCTTTGTGAAAAGGCCGAATCTTTGAAGGATAGCACGGACTGGAAAGAAACTGCGGATATGCTAACTAAGATCCAGAAAGAATGGAAAGCGATCGGCCCGGTTCCTAAGAAATATTCAGATATCATATGGAAACGCTTTATAGGGGCATGCGATTATTTCTTTGAACAGAAAAATAAGGCAACTTCTTCACAGCGTGCAGTTGAACAGGAGAACCTTGAAAAGAAGAAAGAGATAATTCAAAAGCTCGAGAACTTTGATGAAAATTTGGGAGCAGAAGAAGCCGAAAGTCAGATTCGTGAAATCATGAACGAATGGGGACAAATAGGTCATGTCCCATTTAGAGAAAAGGATAAGATTTATAAGCAGTACCATTCACTGATTGATAAACATTTTGAAAGACTTCATATTAATGCTTCTGCAAGAAGACTAAGTAATTTCAGGTCGAATATATCTAATGTTGCCAATCAGGGAGATCGTAATTCTTCCCAAGCACTTTATCGTGAAAGAGAAAAGCTTGGACGTATATACGAGAATATGAAAAATGAAATATTGACTTATGAAAATAACCTTGGTTTTTTAAGTTCTTCTTCTAAGAAGGGAAATACGCTGGTGGCTGAAATAACCAGAAAAGTTGATAAGCTAAAAGCTGAATTGGAGTTGGTTCTTAAGAAAATAGAGGTGATAGATGAAACGATTAAAAATCAGGATTAATTTATAAATTACAGATAAATCGAAAATGCGGGACTACATTAAGTTTCGCATTTTTTATATCATCACACAAAAGTTGATTGGGGTATTATAAAATTTGATAAAATAAAAATGCAGGAACTTTTTAAAAAAGACTTCCGCATTTTCTTGTTGGGCTACCAAGATTCGAACTTGGAAAAACAGGACCAGAATCTGTTGTGTTACCATTACACCATAGCCCAGCATTTTGACGGTGCAAAGATATAAAAAAAACAATATTCAAAAATAATTCCAGCTATTTTTTTGTTATCTGAATAGAGATATACAATAACTTTTTAACGGATTGTTACCTAAAAAAATACAAAAATGGAGTATAATTCAATTGTTTATTTCGTATGTCTCGCAAATCAGTGTATATTTGTAAAATATTGTATCACAATAAAAGAAACAAAAGATTAACATAGTTTGTTGTACACAAAATCTCAGGAAAAATTACAGGAATAATAATTTTTAGTAGAAATTAATGAACGAAGCGAAAAACCTAGTACAAAAAATAACAGAAGGAATACAAGAAAAAAAAGGTAAAAATATTGTTATCGCAGATTTAACTCCAATTGAAGATACTATATGTAACTATTTTGTGATCTGTCAGGGAAACTCACCCAACCAAGTTGCTGCAATAGTAGATTCCATTAAAGATTACGTAAGAATTAACGCTAATACAAAACCAATATTTGTAGATGGACTTATACATGCTCAATGGGTGGCAATGGACTACGCTGACGTAATTGTCCACATATTCTTACCAGAACTCAGAGAGTTCTACAATCTTGAAAATCTTTGGGCAGATGCGAAACTTACCACAATTCCGGATCTTGATTAATTCGAACTATTAAATATGGACAATAAGAAAAAACCAAATAAAGTAAATATACCGAAGTTCAATTTGAACTGGTTATATGCTATTATTATTATGATGTTTGCTGCTTTATATTTCTCCAATCAGGGAGGAGTATCTACAAAGAACATCAATTATACTGACTTTAGAGAGTATCTCAGTAAAGGATATGCTGAAAAGGTTGTAGCATACGATAATAATACTGTAGAGATGTACCTGAAGCCTGAATACATCCGGGAAGTTTTCAAAACTGATCCGGCAAAAGTGGGTAAAAATCCGGTTCTTCTGGTCGAAATCGGTTCTATGGAATCTTTCGACAAACTGATTGAACAGGAAACTGCCAATGGTAATTTTACAGGTTCTATCAGCTATGAAAAAAAGAAAGACTATTTCGGAGCATTGTTCTGGAATTTCTTCCCTATTCTTCTTCTGGTAGGTCTCTGGATATTCTTTATGCGAAGAATGAGCGGTAGCGGTGGCGGGAACAGTGGTGTTTTCAATGTCGGCAAATCAAAGGCTCAATTATTTGAAAAAGGCGGTGCAAACCGTATCACTTTTAAAGATGTTGCAGGACTGGCAGAAGCTAAGCAGGAAGTAGAAGAAATTGTCGAATTCCTGAGAGAACCCCAGAAATATACCGATCTGGGTGGTAAGATACCTAAAGGTGCTTTACTGGTAGGCCCTCCGGGAACTGGTAAAACATTATTAGCAAAAGCTGTTGCCGGTGAAGCAGAAGTTCCTTTCTTCTCTCTCTCAGGTTCTGACTTTGTGGAAATGTTTGTTGGGGTAGGTGCGTCGCGTGTACGTGATTTATTTAAACAGGCAAAAGAGAAAGCTCCTTGTATTGTTTTCATTGATGAAATTGATGCAGTAGGACGTGCCCGTGGTAAAAACCCAAGCATGGGAGGAAATGATGAACGTGAAAACACACTTAATCAGTTACTTACAGAAATGGACGGATTCGGCTCTAATAGCGGGGTCATCATTTTGGCTGCAACTAACCGTGTAGATATATTAGACAAAGCATTACTCCGTGCAGGACGTTTTGACAGACAAATACATGTAGACTTGCCTGACTTGAATGAACGGAAAGAAGTATTTGGTGTTCATTTACGTCCGATCAAGATTGATGACTCTTTGGATATTGATCTTTTAGCTCGTCAAACTCCCGGATTCTCCGGTGCTGATATCGCAAATGTTTGTAATGAGGCAGCTCTCATTGCTGCACGTCACGGTAGGAAATTTGTAGGTAAGCAGGACTTTCTGGATGCTGTTGACCGTATTATCGGAGGTTTGGAAAAGAAAACCAAGATAATGACTAATGAAGAGAAGAAAACGATTGCTCTTCATGAAGCAGGTCATGCTACACTCTCCTGGTTCCTTGAACACGCTAATCCGTTGATTAAAGTAACTATTGTTCCTCGTGGTAGGGCATTGGGTGCAGCCTGGTATCTGCCGGAAGAAAGACAGATAACCACTAAAGAACAAATGTTAGACGAAATGTGTGCTACTTTAGGTGGACGTGCTGCTGAACAATTGTTTGTAAAACAAATATCTACAGGAGCAATGAATGACCTGGAGCGTGTTACAAAACAGGCCTACGGCATGATAGCTTATGCAGGTATGAGTGATAAGCTTCCAAACCTGTGTTATTATAACAATGATGAATACTCTTTTAATAAACCCTATAGTGAAAAGACTGCTGAGTTGATAGATGAGGAAGTAAGGAAGATGGTAAATGAACAATACGAGCGTGCATTATCTATTCTTTCCGAGCATAGCGAAGGACATAATCAGCTGGCTAACTTACTGATGGAGAAAGAAGTAATTTTTGCAGAAGATGTAGAACGCATCTTTGGTAAACGCGTTTGGGGATCTCGTTCTGATGAAATTCTCGCCGATTCAAAAAAGAGCATTCCTAAGGAACCGGAAAAAGAAGAATTTCCTGAAAATAGTAATGAAGAGGAACAGGCTGCTTTATTTCTGGTTGAAGTAAGTGAGAATAACGATTCTGATCTTCCCGTAAAGGAAAATAACGAAAAGAAAGAAGAGAATAAATCTTCTGATTTAGCTGCAAGTTAGACTTATATTATTTTTATAGTTTATATATTTTTTAATGCATAGGTGAAGATAAAAAGTTTTATCACTAAACATTTCTTTCATCTATGCATTTTTCTTATGATATAATTTTATTAATTTAAAATAGTAAGCACGTGAAAAGCAATTTTATAGTAAGAGCAATAACAGGAATTATATTTGTTTTAATTATTATAGGAGGCATATTATATAATCCGATCTCCTTTGCATTTTTATTTGCTTTGATCACGGCTCTGGCTGTCCGTGAATTTTGCCAAATCGCTAATACCATTGAAGGTGTTAACGTAAATAAACTCATCAATATGCTGGGAGGAGTTTATCTCTTTTTTGCTTTTCTGGGATATTGCATGGATATTTATGATGCAAAAATATTTGCCCCGTATCTGTTGATACTGATCTATTTATTTATTAGTGAATTATATCTTAAAAAGGAAAATCCCATAAACAACTGGGCCTACTCTGTTTTGAGCCAATTATATATAGCTCTTCCTTTTGGATTGTTGAATGTATTATATTTCCATGTAAATCCCCAAACGATGGAAGTAGAATATAATCCCATATTGCCACTTTCAGTATTTGTCTTTTTGTGGTTAAGCGATACAGGTGCTTATTGTGTAGGATCATTGTTTGGTAAACATCGCCTGTTTGAACGTATTTCTCCTAAAAAATCATGGGAGGGTTCTGTTGGCGGTGGTTTATTAGCAATAGTCGGAGGATGGGTTTTCGCCTATTTTTTTCCTGTCATGTCAGAGTTGGAATGGATCGGGTTAGCTATCGTTGTGGTAATATTCGGTACGTGGGGAGATTTATGTGAATCCATGTTGAAAAGACAGGTGGGCATAAAAGATTCAGGGAATATCTTACCCGGGCATGGAGGTATGCTTGACAGGTTCGATAGCTCACTACTAGCCATTCCGGCAGCAGTGATCTATCTCTATTCCTTAACTTTATTTTGATGGTTATCTTGTAACCCAGTTCTTATCGTGGACTACGGTTCTTGACGGATCATAATTCATACCTTCTTTGGTTGGTATGTAGATTGTATATTCTCTGCCTGATTTATTTTCCAGCGAAGTTCCACGCAGCCATGGATTCATGTCTTTTAGTTGTGCGTAAGTAATGCCTTTCTGCTTGGCAAACTTTACAAGGTCTGTTATACCTGTCGTAACCTTAACTTTTTCATAAGGAATAACAGGATAAAGGTTTTCTCTCTTTAAACGGAATCCATAGTTCTGAGGATTAGTGAAAACCAATTTTATAGCCATCATCCGGTACATGTAGCGTGTAGTTTCATCATTTAGCCAAAGATCCATAGCCGTATTTGCTTCCTGATTTGACAGGGAACTACTGATTCTGGTAAATCCGGCGTTATAAGATGCCGCTACTGTTATCCAGTCTCCAAACTTGTCATAACCATCTTTTAAGTATTTGCATGCCGCGCGGGTAGCCTTTTCTATATGGTAACGTTCGTCTACATTCTTATTTACTTCCAGTCCAAACTGTCTTCCGGTAGCTTCCATAAATTGCCATAAACCTGCTGCTCCGGCCGGAGAACGTGCTAATGTATTCAAGTTACTTTCAATAACCATTAAATATTTGAAATCGTCGGGTATACCATGCGCTCTAAGTATAGGCTCAACAATTGGAAAATAACGATTGGCACGTTTAAGCATTAACAAAGTTGTAGAGTGCATGTAAGTGAATGTAGTTAACTCACGGTCCATACGTTCACGACGGTCATAACGGGTCAAATCTATTTTTTGTCCGGCAAAGTTTACTTGCCTGGGAACTTCTGGTGAATATGCCGGAGACATCGTATCCGCTTGCTCCATAGATGGAGATTGAGCACACGCTTTGCTGACAAATAAGGAAGATCCACCTATCAACAGCATCGCTAAGCCACTGATAAGTACATTCATACTATATTTTTTCATTATATATCTACATTTAAAGAATACAAAGTTAAAAATAATCGCTTCGTTATGCAACGTAAACGCTTGATTATAACGAAAGTTTTGTACTTTTGACAATAAACAAAGATTTTATGGTTTTTATAACAGGAAGTACAGGGCTTGTAGGGGGGCATTTGTTGGTTCAACTCTTTAAAAGGGGGGAAAAGATCAAAGCCTTAAAAAAGAGTATGAGCAGTCTTAGGGAACTGAAAATTATCTGTGAACACTATGGTATAGAATTTACGGAAATATATGCTAAAGTTGAGTGGATAACAGGTGATATATTGGATAAAACTTCTTTTTCATCAGCATTAAAAGATATAAAAACCATTTATCATTGTGCGGCTATTGTTTCTTTTGGGAATTGCGCTCCCGGGATTCTCCAACAAATAAATATAGAAGGTACACGTAATATTACAGAACTAGCTCTGGAGTATGGAATTCCATGTTTTGCATTCGTCAGCTCAATAGGAGCTTTAGGCCAGTCGAAAACTAGTGAGACTATCACTGAAGAAACTCCTTGGAATCAAAATAATGACGCTTCTGTCTATTCAAACAGTAAATATCTGTCGGAACAAGTAGTATGGGAGGCGGCTAAGAAAGGGCTGAATGTTGTTATTGTTAATCCGGGAGTCATACTTGGTGCCGGCGATTTTACTAAGGGAAGTCTTACTTTCTTCTCCACTGTACGGAAAGGTATGTCTTTTTATACTCATCAGCAAACCGGATATGTAGACGTGAGAGATGTTTGCAGAGCAATGCTTTATCTTGTAGATAATAAAATATATAACGAACGTTTTATCCTTGTTAGCGAAAATCTGACAAACAGGCAGTTGTTTACATTAATTGCCTGTGCACTGGGTAGGAAACCTCCCTTTATTCCGGTTGGACAAAACGGTTTAAAGCTTGCTGCATGGTTGGAAAAAAGACTTTGCAGAAGAACAGGAAAAGCTCCTCTGCTCACTCCTGAAATCATTCTTTCGGCGACAAAAACAGACACTTATTCTTCTGATAAGTTTATCCGTACTACAGGATTAGAGTTTGTGCCTATGAAAAAATGCATCGAAGAGGCCATATAAATAACTTTATGAGTATAATATTATTTCGCAGAAGTAAGGGATTTTAAATAATATCTCTTATTTTTGTAATTAAACTCAAAAAGAATTTTTATGATAACATATATTATTATTGCCGTTACCGTTGGTGTTTCTTATCTCTGTTTCAATAACCGCACATTATTTGAAAAGCTTGCTTTCATTCCGTATATGGCTGTTAAAGAAAATCAATGGTACCGCTTGATTACTCATGGTTTTGTTCATGCAGATACGATGCATTTGCTCGTAAACATGTTCACCTTCTGGTCTTTTGGAGTTTATATGGAAAGGCTGTTCAACTATTTTGGCTTCGGGTCAGTAGCTTTTCTGGCTTTATACTTCGGAGGGATGATAATTGCATCTTTACATGATCTTATCAAGCAACGGGAAAATCCTTATTATATCTCTATCGGTGCATCCGGAGCAGTATCTGCCGTATTGTTCAGTTCCATATTCTTCGATCCGTGGGGTAAGATACTACTGTTTGCAGTAATCCCGATTCCCGGCATTTTATTTGGTGTATTGTATTTACTCTATTGCCAATATATGGCTAGAAGAGGTGGAGATAATATTAATCACAATGCTCACTTTTATGGTGCATTATATGGATTTATATTTCCAGCTATATTACAACCTTCACTAATTCAGGAGTTTCTTTCTCATTTCTCTTTATAAAATATATCTCTTTGGGATCTGAGCTATATTTCTCTATCAAAAAAGCTCCATAGGATTTAATCTTATGGAGCTTTTTCAATGATATAATATAGGCTTCTATTTTCTGAGGGCAGCAATGCTTTCTTTCAACGAACTTATTTTTGATTCAGCATCTGCTTGTTTCTTACGTTCCATATCAATGACATTGGTCGGAGCATTATTTACGAACTTCTCATTACTGAGCTTCTTTAATACGGATTGCAGGAAGCCTTCCTGATATTTTAAGTCAGTCTCAAGCTTAACTATTTCTGCTTCCACATCGATCATGTCTCCCAAAGGAATGGCAAATTCCGTAGTACCTACCATAAAAGAAGCTACTCCGTCTGCCTTATTCTCTACGGTGTTGACAGAAGAAAGATTACCCATCTTACAGATAACGGAGTTGAATTCTTCTACCGGATTGTTACCAACACTTTGTAGTTCAAGTTTTTCCTTCTGTGCAATATTCTTTTGCAGGCGGACGGTACGTATACCACTGATCACCTCTTTCACCTTCTCAAATTCGTTGATTAAGGTTTCATCATAATCATTGGCAAAATCGATTTGTTGAACCATGATACTTTCTCCCGCCTTACGTTCATACATAGCCTGCCATAATTCTTCTGTGATGAATGGCATAAACGGATGAAGCAATTTAAGCAATGAGTCAAAGAAGCTGAGAGTAGCGTCATAGGTTTCAGCATCTATTGCTTCCCCATATGCAGGTTTGATCATTTCCAGATACCATGATGAGAATTCGTCCCAGAACAATTTATAAATAGCCATCAACGCCTCACTTAAACGATATTTTGTAAACAGGTCGGCTACTTCCTGTGCTGTCTTCGTCAGGATGGCATCAAACCAGCGTATTGCGATCTGTGAAGAGTGCGGAGCTTGTTTGGATGAATCTACTTCCCATCCTTTAAGCAGACGGAATGCATTCCATATCTTATTATTAAAGTTTCTGCCCTGTTCGCAGAGTGATTCATCAAACGGAATGTCATTTCCGGCAGGAGCAGTAAGCATCATTCCCATACGTACACCATCGGCACCATATTTATCGATCAATTCCAACGGATCAGGTGAGTTACCTAAAGATTTGGACATTTTACGGCCAAGCTTATCACGTACCAGACCTGTAAAATATACATTCTTAAATGGCTTTTCATGCTCATACTCGTATCCCGCCATAATCATACGTGCCACCCAGAAGAAGATGATATCCGGAGCAGTAACCAGGTCACTGGTCGGATAGTAATATTTCATTTCTTCATTATCCGGATTATTAATACCGTCGAATAAAGAGATAGGCCATAACCAGGAAGAAAACCATGTATCCAGGCAGTCTTCATCCTGTTTCAGATCAGCCATAGTCAGGCTGTGATCTCCGGTTTTCTCTTTTGCCAATTTCAATGCCTCTTCATCTGTGGCTGCTACTACATATCCACCTTTCGGTAAAAAGTAGGCCGGAATACGGTGTCCCCACCAAAGCTGACGGCTAATACACCAGTCTTTGATATTTTCCATCCAGTGACGGTAAGTATTCTTATATTTGGTAGGATAGAATTTTACATCATCATTCATAACAGAGTTCAATGCAGGTTTGGCTATATCTTCCATTTTGAGGAACCATTGCATGGAAAGTTTCGGTTCGATAACTACATTGGTACGTTCCGAATAACCTACTTTGTTATTGTAATCTTCTGTCTTTTCCATCAATCCGGCTTTATCCAGATCAATGGAGATTTGTTTGCGGACATCAAAGCGATCCATACCGATATATAATTCGCCGGCTTCACTGATAGTTCCGTTATCATTAAAGATATCAATAACTTCCAGACAATGTTTTTCGCCTAACATGTAGTCATTAACATCATGGGCAGGAGTTACTTTCAAACAACCTGTTCCGAATTCCATATCCACATACTCATCCATGATAACAGGAACAGGACGATTTACCAAAGGTACAATCACTCTTCTTCCTTTCAAATAAGTATAACGCGGATCATTCGGATTAACAGCTACTGCTGTATCTCCCAATATGGTTTCGGGACGGGTAGTAGCAATTACAATATATTTGCCTTCTTCTCCCTCAATCATATATCTGAGGTAATAAAGCTTGCTATGCTCTTCTTTATAGATTACTTCTTCATCACTAACAGCAGTCAATGCTTTCGGGTCCCAGTTAACCATACGTACACCACGGTATATCAGCCCTTTATTATAAAGATCAACAAATACTTTTAATACGCTTTCGCTGCGTACCTCGTCCATGGTAAAGGCAGTCCTATCCCAATCGCAGGAAGCACCGAGTCTTCTTAACTGTTTCAGGATAATTCCGCCATGCTCTTCCGTCCATTCCCACGCATGTTTTAAAAACTCTTCGCGTGTAAGGTCTGTTTTTTTTATGCCTTGCTGAGCCAGTTTGTTCACTACTTTGGCCTCTGTAGCAATAGATGCATGGTCTGTGCCGGGTACCCAACAGGCGTTAAACCCTGTCATACGTGCGCGGCGGATAAGTATATCTTGTATGGTATTATTAAGCATGTGACCCATGTGCAATACACCGGTGACGTTAGGTGGCGGAATGACGATGGTGTAAGGTTCACGTTCATCGGGTTTCGAACTGAATAACTTATTCCCAAGCCAATACTGGTACCATTTATCCTCTACGTCAGCAGGGTTGTACTTACTTGCTAATTCCATTTTAATGTCTTGTTATTTAATTTATTTTCTCGTAATTGAGTGCAAAATTAATAAAAAAGCTTTGAATATAGGAGAGGGTATAGCTTTATTTAAGAGGAAAGAAGGGGTTTGTGTACATTCTTTCATTATTTTTGCAGCTATGTAATATATTGTTTAAAATTGTTTGTACGATTTATAATAGAAGAGTTATTTGTTACACAAGATTTATGAAGCTAAAAAAAAGACATATTCGTTATATCGTTTTAGGAATATTATTAATACTGGTCATATCAGCCCGTTTTTTTTCGTCATTGGGAGAATGGTATGCACAATATTTATATCCTTCCATATCTACAGTTCTTTCTTCTTTTTCTTCTTTATTCCCGTTTTCTTTGGGTGATATATTTATTTTCCTCAGTATCGCCGGGGTAATAGTGTATCCTTTGGTAAGCTGGTGGAACAAGAAACCCTGGAAGCGTACGTTGTTACATGTGGTGGAATATCTGCTTTGGGTATACGTATGGTTCTATATGGCCTGGGGATTAAATTATTTCAGGGATAATTTTTATACACGTGCGCAGGTGACTCCTGTAGCCTATTCGGCAGATAATTTTAATACGTTCCTGAATAAGTATATTGAGAATCTAAATAATACATATATTCCGGTTGAGTGGGTAGAAAAACATATTGTAGAGCAGGAAATAAAAGAGAATTATAATAAAATATACAAAAACTTCGGGATGACCCGTCCTCGTGGCTGGCAGCGGGTAAAGACGATGCTCTTTACTCCCCTGATGTCTAAAGTCGGAGTTTCGGGCTATATGGGGCCTTTCTTCTGTGAATTCCATTTGAGTGGAGATTTGCTCCCCTCTCAGTATCCTTCTACTTATGCACACGAAATGGCGCATTTGTTAGGCATCACAAGTGAGGCGGAAGCTAATCTATATGCTTATATGGTTTGTATTTCTTCCCGGAATCCGCAAATACGTTTTAGCGGATATTTCTCTTTGTTTTCTCATGTACTGGCAAATGCCTATAACCTGCTGTCCGAAGGGGAATATAAAGAGATGGTTTCGAAAATCAAACCTGAGATCATTCATTTGTATAAAGATAAAAGTGCTTACTGGGCTGAGAAATATAGTCCTGTTATTGGAGAGGTACAAGATAAGATATATGATTGGTTCCTGAAAGGAAATAATATAAGTAGTGGTATGGAAAATTATTCGCAGGTGATAGGACTGTTAATGTCCCTGGAAGCTGTTTCTGATAAATAACAGCTAAAATTATATTCAAACGCCGGTAAAGTTATGTACAAAGCCTGTTGGGATTATGTGAAGATCAAGAATAGATTATCGCCTTACCTGGGTGGAACGGCTGCTCAACCCGCGTTGAACGGCTGCTTAACCTAGGTAAAACGGCCGTTTCACGCAGGTTGAACGATAATAATAATCGGGTGTATACATAACTTTTCCCTACATTTAACATGATCTTATCGGGGTTTGTCTGTTATATAAGTAAGTGTAGGGATTATAGGTTTACTTTCCCATACAACATACCACCAAATATTTTATTAAGCTATTATTCTACAGATACATTCTTTTTTATAATTGATCTATAATTAAATGCTTTTCTGTAATTTTGTCCTCAATTTTAAGTGATAAAATAGAAATGCATACAAGAGAAGAAAAGATAGAGGCTTTCGGCCGTTTCCTTGACATATTGGATGAGTTAAGAGAGAAATGTCCCTGGGACCGAAAACAGACCAATGATAGTTTGCGCCCGAATACAATAGAAGAGGTATATGAACTTTCTGATGCTCTAATCTCCAATGATAAACAATCTGTTTGTAAAGAATTAGGTGATGTTTTATTGCATGTTGGTTTTTATGCGAAGATAGGTTCGGAAACCGGGGATTTTGACATAAAGGATGTCTGCGATCATTTATGTGAAAAGTTGATCTACCGTCATCCTCATGTATTTGGAACAGAGAATGCAGAGACTGCCGGGGAGGTTTCTCAAAACTGGGAACAATTGAAGCTGAAAGAAAAAGGTGGTAATAAAACAGTGCTTAGTGGTATCCCGTCTTCATTACCCTCTATGATCAAAGCTTTCCGTATCCAGGAGAAAGCACAAAATGTAGGTTTTGACTGGGAAAAGAAAGAGCAGGTATGGGATAAAGTAAAAGAGGAACTAGGCGAACTGCAGGAAGCCCTGGACAGTATGGATAAAAATGAAATAGAAGCGGAATTTGGTGATTTTATGTTTAGTATGATAAATGCCGCCCGCTTGTATGACATTAATCCGGATAACGCTTTGGAGCGTACCAACCAGAAATTTATACGTCGTTTTAACTATCTGGAAGAGAAAACAATAAAGCAAGGCAAGAAGCTGACGGATATGACTCTGGAAGAAATGGATAAGTATTGGGTAGAAGCCAAAGAAAAAGGAATGTAATGTTCTGATTCTTCCTTAGCTATTAAATTACCCTCTTTGATTTCAGTTCGAGATATTTATTGATCACATTTACCGAGAGATCTTCCGGATTGGTAAGCAGGGAGTACACACCATATTGTTTAAGTTTGGATACTACCAGACGTTTTTCGAATACGAACTTTTCGGCAACTACTTGTTTGAAATACTCTTCTGTAGAGTGTGGTTTTCGCAAAGAAAGTTCGTTAAGTTCTGTATTTTCGAAGAATACAACCAATACTACATGCTGTCGTGCTAATTGACGAAGATAATTAAGTTGTCTTTCCATACCGGTCAGGCTGTCAAAGTTGGTATAGATGATTAAAAGACTTCGTTTACTGATGTATTTATTTAAATGAACATAGAGTGACGAATAATCACTTTCTCCGAATGTGGTATGCTGTTTATATAAGCTCTCAAGGATATTCTGCATCTGTCCGCTCTGCTTGGAGGCTGGGATGAAAGTCTCAAATTTCTCCTCGAAGGTAGCCAGTCCGGCCTTATCATCTCTGTGGATGGCTACATAAGAGATAACAAGAGAAGCATTTATTGCATAGTCCAAAAGAGTCATCCCATTGAAGGCAGATTGCATTAACCTCCCTTTATCTATCACGCTGTATATCTGTTGTGAGCGTTCATCCTGGTAAACGTTTACCATCAGGTTATGACGTCTGGCACTTGCTTTCCAGTTAATGGTACGGTAGTCATCTCCCTTTACGTATTCTTTGATGTGTTCAAACTCGGTGTGATGGCCTATCTTGCGTATTTTTTTTATACCCAGTTCACTCAGGTTATTACTCATAGCCATTAATTCATACTGATGGAGCATGAGGTAGGAAGGATATACTTTTACAAACTGAGGAACCCCCAGGCTGTACCGGCGGGATACAAGCCCTATTTTATTTTTAGTGAAAATACGAACCCTGCCAAAGTCGTAAACACCTCTTTTTGTAGGATGTACTTTATAAACAAGGGTTTTACTTTCTTTAGATTTTAGTGTAAGATCAAACCTGATATTTCTATCCTGGAAGATAACAGGGATTTCGTCTACAATTTCAAGTTCTACAGGAAAAGAATAATGATTATCAAGGTAAAGACGTACCGGATTATCGTCTCCGTTAGAGAAGCGTTCGGGTACATTTCGTGAACAGGTGATTCCGTTTTTCTTTTTATATAAAAGCCAGATATCAAACCCAACAGTCAATAATAGGGCTAACAAAAGCAACTGACCCATATAAAAGAAGGTAATAAATAAATAGCCCAACCCCAATAAGAGGATGATTACGATACAGACAATATAGAATCTTTTCGTCAGAAACATGGCTTTGACTCCTTCAACTACTTTATTTCGGAACCTCTACTTTATCTATTAATTTACGTGTTACTTTTTCCGGATTGTACCCTTCCATTTCAGCTTCCGCTGTAAGTATCAGGCGGTGTTGTAATACCGGGATAGCTACGAATTTGATGTCTTCCGGAGTAATGAAATCCCGTCCCTGTAGTAAAGCAAATGCTTTGGATGATTGTAACAATGCTACAGACGCACGTGGTGAAGCACCCAAATATACAGCTTTACTGGTGCGTGTCTGCTGAACAAGTAAGGCTATGTATTGGAGCAAAGCCGGCTCTACATATACAGAAGTAAGATATTTCCGAAGCTCCAGAAGCTCATCTTTTTTCAGGATCGGTTTGATTTCGTCCAGTTTAACAAGCTTCATATTGGTATGATGTCTTTCCAATATCATAACTTCTTCTTCCAAAGTAGGATAATCCATGTTTACTTTGAACAGAAAGCGGTCAAGCTGTGCCTCGGGAAGTTTGTAAGTACCTTCCTGTTCAACCGGATTCTGTGTTGCAAGGATGGTGTAAATATCTCCCATTTTGTATGTTTTACCATCAATAGTAGCCTGCCTTTCTTCCATGATCTCAAACAATGCGGATTGAGTTTTTGCCGGGGCACGATTGATCTCGTCTACCAGAACAATATCAGCAAACACAGGGCCACGGTGGAAATCAAATGTTCCGCTTTGCATATTGAATACACTTGTACCTAATACATCTGAGGGCATAAGGTCAGGCGTAAACTGGATACGGGAGAAATCTGCATCAATCAATTTCGATATAAGCTTTGCCAGCAGTGTCTTGGCTACTCCGGGCACACCTTCAATTAATACATGTCCGTTGGCAAGGATAGCTGTGAGTATCAGGTCTACGGCTTTTTCCTGCCCAACAATAATTTCGGCTATACTCTTTTTCAGTTCACTGATCTTTTCGCTGAACAGAGACAGATCGGTTCTGTTTTCTGTGTTGTTATCTTCCATAATTCTGTCTTTATCTGGAGTTATTTAATACTTCATTCATTCTGTCAATATAATCTCTCGCTACGTTCTCATCCAATTTCTCTTCCGGCGTCAACCGGCTGAGGGCGTAAATAAGCCGGTATATCTTTTCAGCTTCCATACCGGTTTTGTTGGCCAGCCGATTACTTAATTCCGGGGTAATTTCCTCAGCTTCTATATCGATATAGGTATTTCTCTTTAACTGTTCTGCAAAATAGATATACTTTTTGAGAACAAGGTCTGTATAATTTTTACGTTGAAAATAAAGCGTACCGATCAGTTCGGTAAATTCGATAGTCTTATTTACCGGAGGTTTTACTACAGGTATTATACGTTGCCTGCGCTTAGCGGTAAAAATCATAAAGAGTATAATAGATATCAATGTAAAATACAAAGCCCATCTCAACGGAGCTTCTCCCAGGAAATAGATAAGCGGGCTCTCCGATTCATAGGAAGATGTGCCGTTATATGCTTCTGTGCGTACGATCGGAAGATCATCAATATAAGATAACATGCTGAATATGAAGCCTGCATTATTATTGTCCAGCATACCGTAGTTAGTAAATATAAGTGGATTTGTCAGCATAAATAATTCACCTTCCCCGATACTGATTCCTATTGCTATAGGGTATTGTTCTTTGTCCCGTGCAAGAACACGTATACTCAAACTGTCTGCCCATGTGGGTACGGCTTTTATGCTATCTTCTTCCTCTATGTATTCTTCCTCAGTATCATCTTCTTCAGTAAGGTCTTTAATAATCAGGGAATCATTGACCGTCATTATACTTATTTCAGTAGAATCTTCTTCCTGTGGAGGATTTGCCAGGCTTTTGTTGAAGCTATGAAATGCTCCATTGCAAATTTGCGGATAGAATTCATATATCTTTTGTGCAGATGCGGAATCTTCCAGAAAGATACTGTCGCGGACAAAATTATTTTGTGATAAGTAGTTTTTAAGGTAACGTATATTAAAATATCCACCGTAATCATGTATCTTTAAAGTATCATTGAGGTGTTGGTCAAAATAGCCGGATACTAACATGACCTTATTCCCTTTTCTAACCAAATCAAATAATAGCCTGCGATCCAAAGGCGTAAACTTTTGCCTTTGTGATACACTTAAGAAAGAACGGCGTATGTCGCTACTATCCTGACCAAGCAAATAAAATGTATTTTCCGTAACCGTATATCCATTGGGTAGGGAAGACGATAACACATCATCAAAAACGAAAGATCCGAAAGGTTCTTTGTCATATCTGCTGAAAGTCGGGCTCCATGTAAACTTGCGGGGCAAAGACTGCTCAATGGAAAAAGCAATAACCAACAATATTATAATGAAGAGTATAAATTTTATATTGCTTTTCATGACTGACCTCCTTTCACAATCTTGTTTTGGAGTTCTCTTACGGTTTCGTACGTTTTTTGAGTTGCTTCAAAGTTTCCATAACGTATCCGTAAGAAATGATTGGTGAGCTGTCGGAATTCATCCTTACAATCTGCCTTCTTCATTTCATATATATATTCAGTCGGAGTTTTGTAAGGTTGCCAACTGATATATGACCCGTCATTTAAGTATTTTAGGGTTTGCAAGTAAGTAAGCCGTGTAGCCAGTTTATAGTTGTTTGAACGAAGGGAGTTTATAATCTCTTCTTCAAAATCAACATCGTGTATGGTTTCTTCTTCTTCCAGATAGGCACCTTTCTTCTTTTTCCGTTCGCGGAAGAAAAGTTCAGGTCTTTTCCGGTAAATAAAGAAGAGAACAAGAAGTATGATAATAACGAAAACAGCTATAAGAATAGGTTGAGTATAGTTTTCGGCAAATTGACTACCGAATATTTTAGAAAGGAGTTTACCTATCCATTCCATGAAAATAGTCCATAGGCTATGATCCTGCTGAATTAATTGGGAGTTATAATCAAACTTACTATTATTCTGGTAGTTTACTACTTTTTCAATATCATACGAAAGAGATAAAGTATCTGTATATACATTTTCCTGTGCTTTCACGGAGAATGTGTGAAGGCACAGGAAAAAGAATAAAATAAGAAGATACTTATATCTCATAGATATTTATTTACTGTAAATCTTATAATTGCTCAAAGTTAGACAAATCATCGTTTACCGAGATGGCTTCGTCTGCTTCAACTGTGCTTGAATAGTGATAAGCTAATCCTAATTGTATAAGAATATAGGATACATAGGAGAAAAATACTGCGATAACAGCTGTGATATACATTGCTATGGATGACCCGAAAGAGCCTGTGAAATCTAATGCTGTAGGGTCACTAACCGAGAGAATAGCTTTTGTGAAGAAGAAAATACTGAAAGGTATAGCTCCTACTGATTGAAGAACCCCTGCCAGAAGTCCCATTACAAAAAGTATTCCGAATAATGGTCCCCATGTTTTCAGACCTAATCTAAAACCTTTGGCTATTGCAGCAGATAAATTAATATCTTCAAATATATAAACCGGATAAATCATTGTGAGAGGTAATATAAATACAATGAATGCCGGAACCAGAAGTATTAATAATAAAGGAACGGTGACTATGCATAATATAATAAGCAGATAAGCTGCAATCACCATTCCGAACATGGCAAGAGATACGATCAATGCGCGTTTTGCGTTTTGTATCAGCCTGGGTTTTAAATCATTAAAAATGATGCCTTGTAAAGTACCCTTTTCATTATACTCCTGAACGGTAGTGAATGTTAGAGATATCAATAAAGCGTAGCCAAATAGCCCAATGATCATCATACCTAAAAAACTTCCCACTAGCGAAGGAAGTATGCCCGTAATCATCCCCGGCTCCACTGATGCTGTTTGGCCCATACCGACAGAAAAATTAAATACCGTACCTATATAAGTATTCATAAAAATACCCTGTAGAAGCGAAACCGGCAATAACAAATACAAGCTCAATTGCAGAAGCATCTTGATATTGGCTTTTATGAAATCAAAAGCAGCACTCATCTTCTCGCTGAAGTTGCGCTTTTTATAAAACTTAATTGGTTGATTTAGAAAGTCCATTTTTTAATGTTTTTGGTAAATAAATATAGTAATAGATAATAAAGGCAAGTGATAGCAGGATTACTGTCAACCGGATGAAATCCGGAATCTGTGTATGCCTGGTCAGGAAACTTTCTATAAATCCTGCCAGAATAAACAACGGAAGCGTACTGATCAGTATCTTAAGTCCCCGTTTAGCTCCACGCCCGAAAGCAACTTTCCGAGAATAAGTTCCGGGGAAAAGCCAACTGTTGCCTAGCGCCAATCCTGCTGCTCCTGCAATAATGATACAGGATATCTCTAACGTTCCATGCAGCCATATTGCAAGCATCGATTCGCCCAACAAGCCTTGTTGATAAAAGAAAGTCTGAAATGCGCCTATCATAATTCCATTTCTGAAAAGCATATATCCGGTACCAAAACCACTGATAAGCCCCATTGCAAATACATTGAAGGAAACCATGATATTATTAAGCGTAATACCGAAAAACATATAACTTTCGGAAGCGCTTCCGTATACTGCCATTGGCTCTCCTTTAGCTATATTATCAAGTGTCATATCTACATAGCCGTTTCCCATGATGAGACGTACAAAATCCGGATCATTCATAGAAGATACAACTCCGATCAGTACACTTAACATAAAAATGATAAATGACCAAAGAAGATCTTTCTGAGAGTTGGCCATAACCAACGGTATCTCTTTTGTCCAAAAGGTAATAATACGGGATGTTTTCTCCTTCTTGTTTTTGTAAATGGCATGATGGAGGGAGGAGGACAAGTTGTTCAGGTAAATGGTGATCCGGGAATTCGGATAGTGGCTCTGGGAGAAAGAAAGATCAGAGGTAATGTCCATATAAGTATCCGCAAGTTTATCCGGAGCAAGCTTATCTGCCTTCTCTATAACCTCTTCTGTGCGTTTCCATTTCTCTATATTTTGCCTGATGAACGAGACTTCTTTCATTTGACTGCAAAAATATGCATATTGTTGTGAACAAAAGTAATATAAATTATATATTTGTGGACAATTTCGATAACTTTTTTCTCATATGTCAGATACCACCATTGTAACGGGACAGTATGTACGTATCAGTCAGACGGCTGCCAGTCTGGGTGAAAGGTTCCTGGCACGGGTTATAGATACTATCATTATTATCATTTATGTAATGGCTACTGCTTTTACACTCGAAGCACTTCCTAATTCCATGCGGAGTGAGTGGACTTTTATTCTTTCCATGCTTGTTTTCTATATTCCTGTGTTGTTATACTCGTTACTATTCGAAGTCTTTAACCAGGGGCAATCGCCGGGTAAACGAATTATGAATATTAAGGTGGTAATGGCCGATGGCTCTACTCCCTCTTTTAGTAGTTATCTGCTCAGGTGGTTGTTATATTCGATAGACTTTCCTATAACCGGAGGGTTAGGAGTATTATTTATCCTGCTGACTAAAAACCATCAACGAATTGGCGATCTTGCTGCGGGAACAATGGTAATACGAATGAATAACTATCGTAAGATAAAAGTTTCTTTAGATGAGTACAAACATCTGACGGAATCATACGTACCTGTTTATCCGCAGGTTACAGACCTTTCCCTAGAACAGATCGGGGTAATCCAAAAAGTACTGTCTGTGCGGGATAAAAAGAAAGAAATGTATATGATTCAGCTTAGCCGTAAGCTGAAAGATGTGATGAAAGTTGATGTCCGCACGGATGATAAAACATTTCTGGAAACCGTGTTGCGGGACTATGAATATTATGCTTATGTAGATATTTGAGGTTGGAAAAAGAAAAATATACCGGCTGCCAACAGCAACAATCCCAATAATCCGTAAAACAACCTTGCACGATTCCTGCCGACATTCCTGACAATAAGTTGTGAGTTCTGGGAGGTGAAGAACCAATTCCAGTTGAAAATAGCGGCAAGAATCGCTATCGTTCCTGCCACTGCAAACAATCCCTGTACAAAATATTGTGCTGTCATGAGTTCATTTCAATACTACGGGTTCCGTCTTCTTTTTCTTCGATGATAACTTTTACTGCATCTGAAGGAAGAAGTTCTTCTATCAGTTCCGGCCATTCGATAAAACATAAGGCACCACTATAAAAGTAATCTTCATAACCGAAATCAAAAGCCTCTTCTACTTTATTGATCCGGTAGAAATCGAAGTGATAGATCAGTTCTCCGCTTTCCGAGCGATATTCATTCACGATGGCAAAGGTAGGGGAGTTGATAACATCCGTTACTCCCAGTTCTTCACATACGGCTTTGATAAAGGTTGTTTTACCGGCTCCCATTTTTCCGTAAAATGCAAAAACGGTATTGTCACCCATCGCTGCAATGAATTGTTTAGCTGCGTCGTGAATGGTATCTAATGAAGTAATTTGTATGTTCATGATGCTTATGTCAATATTATCTTTTTTTAGGTTGCATACTGATAAATGGAATGATCATTTCTTCCATCGAAATACCTCCGTGCTGGAATGTATCTTTATAATAAGATGCATAGTAATTATAGTTATTCGGATATGCAAAGAAATCTTCTCCCGTAGCAAAAATATAAGTTGTACTTACATTGGGGCTGGGAAGTTGGGCTTTCAATGGTTCTTTGATCTCAAATACCTGTTTGGGGTTATAACTCAGGTTCTTGCCGAGTTTATACCGGAGGTTGGTATTTGTATTACGATCCCCGATAACTTTAATCGGATTGTCTACCCGTATTGTTCCGTGATCTGTAGTTACAATCACCTTGTATCCGCTTTCAGCCAGCAGTTTGAATAAATCTTTCACGGAAGAATGCCGGAACCACGAGAGTGTTATCGAGCGGTAAGCTGCCTCGGTAGAAGCAAGTTCGCGCATCATTTTTGATTCTGTGCGGGCATGCGAAAGCATATCTATGAAATTGAGTACAACTACATTAAGATCGTTTTGCTTTAATCTACTGAATTGATTTATCAAACGTTCTCCTGCTGCCGAGTCATTAATCTTATGATAAGAATATGTATTTTTACGGCGGTAACGTTCTATATGTGTGCCTATTAGAGGACCTTCATTCAGGTTTTTACCTTCTTCTTCATCTTCATCTACCCATAATTCAGGAAACATTTCTGCAATCTTGTTAGGCATCAATCCTGAAAATATAGAGTTCCGGGCATATTGAGTAGCAGTAGGAAGTATGCTGTAGTAAAGATCTTCTTCAAATGTAAAGGAGTCGGATAGTTCGTTACTAATCAGGCGCCACTGGTCATATCTGAAATTATCAATCAGGATAAAAAATATTTTTTCACCTGCATCCAACAGCGGGAATACTTTTTTCTTAAACAGATCAGGGCTCATAAGTGGGCGTTCATCCGGATTGGCTACCCAGTCCAGATAATTCTTTTTTATGAACTTGGCAAAAGTGGTATTAGCCTCTGCTTTTTGCATTTTAAGCATTTCGGTCATATTGCTTTCGGTACCTTCCAGTTCAAGCTCCCAAAACACGAGGCGCTTGTATACCTCCATCCAGTCTTTATAAGTAAAAGAGTCATTGATCTGCATGCCGATCTTACCAAAATTTTGCTGATAGCCCGTATTGGCTACTTCGGTAATGATATCTTTTTTATGCAGGTTCTTTTTAAGGGTAAGTAATATCTGGTTCGGGTTGACAGGCTTAATGAGATAGTCAGCTATTTTAGAGCCGATAGCCATATCCATAATGTTCTCTTCTTCACTTTTGGTGATCATTACTACAGGAACATTAGGAGATATTTCTTTGATCAGGGTCAAAGTTTCCAATCCGCTGATTCCCGGCATATTTTCATCCAGGAAGATCAGGTCGAAAGTAGTCTCTTTGCAAAGATCAATAGCATCCTGCCCGTTGGTTACCGTACTGACTTCATAACCTTTATTTTCAAGAAATAAAACATGCGGTTTGAGCATGTCTATTTCATCATCCACCCAAAGTAACTTTTCTTTCTTCATTTGTTGCTTTTAATTCTTTTTAATAAAAATCATCGTCTTCTGCCTGGTCTACACCTTCAAAAAGAATCGGTTCATCCAGTAATACTCCTTCAATTTCCGGTATCTTAATTGTAGATAAATACTCTTCATAGAATTCGGCATAATCGTCGAAACTATAGTATTTCATCAGTAAATCCAGATTAACGGCGGAAATTATAATGGCTCTCATACCACTGAGCTTACGGGCCATCTCTTTGTCCGAATAGAGCAGGCGCATGTATTGATATGCTTCATCAAAGTTAGTAAATTCTTTTGTTTGAAGCATAGCGATTCCATTATCTTTAACAAATGAAAGGTCAAAGTTCTTTATGATGAAATTAGAAAAATTATATCGGGCCATTTCATATAATAGCAAATTCTCATTTACTTTACCATCTTCATAGGCAAGGATGAATAAGTAAGGAGTGTTTCTTTCTTCACTGAATTTGGGCATAACACTGTCTGTTGCCAGCTCATCATCGGAAAGGTCTACCTTTCTACGTTTCCATATTGAACCGAAAGCACTGCCGTCAGCAGCCAACAACCGGCCTTCCTGCAAGCCTTTCAGGATATTGGCGGCTATTTCCGTGATTTCATTTTCAGGATACTTTTCAACAATTTCTTTCAGAGACTCCATAAATTGTTTTCTTTCGCCTGAGATAAGTAATCCCATTGTGTGCAAAAACATAAATTTAGGCATATGTTGCCCCATAGCATATTTAGTTCTTGCCGTTTCATAATTCCTTTGTACGGTGTGGAAGTCTCCTTCGGTAAATGCCCTGTAAGAGGCAGCGTAAAGAGAATCCTCTATTTTCTTACCATATAATGCGTTGTATTCAAAATCCGGATCGGCCAAGGTCAGTGCATATTTGCTTTCGGGGAAACGGGCAATTAGTGTATTCTTGTAATTCATTGCATCTGCAGGCTTTTTCCAACGGGAATTCATCAGGAATAAATGATAATAGACTTCATCCAGATTCTGGAAATCGGGGAATTTTGTATAAAGGCGCGTAAACGTTTTTTGTGCAAGTGAGAAATCTTCGAGTTTGTCTTTGCAGATCATTCCCATATTGTAGAGCCCATCGGAAAGGATTTCGTTGGATTCCCGCATCGCCTCTTCTGTCAGAGGGATTTGCTGTAAATAGAACTGAGGATTTTTGTTGTCGTTGGCAATTGAATCTGCCAAAGCTGCCGCTTGTCCTGCCTCTCCTGAAGCGGAAAGTGAGTCGGCTAAAGCAGCATTGGGATCTTCGTCATAATTAACCTCTTCAAATGTTTCATTTGCCAGCACGGTTTTGTTCCTTCTTCTCCAGTTATCTTCCAGTTTTCTTCTACCCCATTTACGCTGGAAATCATTTTTTCCCTGGTTAACTAATTGTTGGTTGTAAAAATACCAGGACTTGTCACCCGTAGGCATTGTAGGTGCTTTAGGTTGATTACCTCTTTCTGCAAAGGGTTGATCTGCCATTGCTTCTTCACGTTGCTGCATGCGCTCTTCTCTTTCAGCAGCTTTTCTTTCTTCTTCCTCCTGTTTTATTACTTCTTCAATGATCTTTTCTATAATTTGTAATCTTTCAGCTTCGCTCAATGTGGCCAGGTGTTGAAGACTATCCTGCAATTGTATATTCACAACATGTGTAACCAGTTCGTCCAATACCTCCGAACGCTTGTTAAGCTGGGCATAAGCCGGATAATCTTTGTCCAAAAGGCCGATTGCTTCGGAATAACATTTCTGCGCCTCTACATAGTTTGATTGTGCCCAGTAAACATCTCCGAGCTTTAATAGTACAATACCTTTTTCTATTCCGTTACGGGTACTTTTTTCTGCACCGAGCTTATAGTTTTTTATGGTATTTGCCGTATCATTGTTTGCCAGGTAAATGTTACCGATAGCATAATAAAGCTGATCCTGATACTCTTCGTTTTTGACGTTTTTTGCCATACGCTGGAGTTGCTTGATCACTTTGTTGCTGTTTGCTGCAGAAACGACTTCTGTTTGTTTTATCCTGGCATTGATCTCTAATTCATAAGGCGGACTTTGGCTGATAACTTTTCCGTAGGCATTGAAAGCTTTGGAGTCATCGCCCATTTCCTGATAAACCTGTCCGAGCAGATAATACTGCCGTGCTTTCTTTTTCTTACCTTTTTCTTTTTTTATAATAGATTCCAGATATGGAGCTGCTTCTTTAAACCGCTTCTGACGTAGCAAATAATTTCCGTAAGCTGCGGTATATTGCGGCAGCAATTTTCTGGGAAGACTATCATTGTTAGCCTTTTGCAACGCGTCTTCGGCATCATAAAACCAATCGATCTCCGTATAACACCGGGCTAACCATATACGGGCTTCTGCTGTTATTTCCGGTTTGGTTTCGTATAGCCGGACTATGTATTCAAATGTAGAGGCTGCTTCTAAAAATTCTCCTTTCTGAAATTGTGCTTTGCCCATAAGCATCCATGCATTATGCATAAAAGGGTTATACTCCCTTTGAGCCATCCAGCGTTTATATTTGGGGTCCTTGCTTTTTCCGGCTTTACGTGGTGGTTTTTTCTTAATCGAATGGAGTTTAATAGCTTTTTGAGATTTTTCGATAGCCCGGTCAAAGTTTCCGGCTCCCATTCCGACTGTCTTTTTATTACCAATTGGGTCAAGCGGGAGTATTTCGTGATAGCTGTCTTTGTTTCCGTCTTCAATGGCTTTCATTCCCTCTTTATAGGCTTCATTGCCATTAAAGTATACATTGTAACGAGTAGTAAGAGAATGATAAAAACGTGTACGGGCTGTATTCTTTTCAGTAGAACAGCCTGCAATAATAACAACCAGGAGGAGCAAAGCTCCGGACCAGTATATTCCGTTTTTCTTCAATCTTCCGCTAAGTTTGTAAATATGACTATTTTATTAAACAGAAAACTGCTCATTTTATTGTTTATGGAGTTTTATAAAAAGAGTTTTTCCGAGTTTGCAAATAGCATAAATAATGATGGAGAAGAAAATGATAGAAGCTCCCGAAGGAACATTAAGCCTGTAGGAAATAAACAAGCCTCCCAAACAGCCTAAATATCCGATAAATATGGATAACCAGATGATCCGTTTAAATTTGAATGTAAACAGGTTAGCCGTCATTTGCGGAATTGTTAGTAGTGATATAGCCAATACAATCCCTACCATACGTAAAGATAACACAATTGTAAGCGCAATAAACATCATTAAGAGATATTCAAAGAGAACAACGGGCAGTCCTTGGGAACGAGCAAACTCTCTGTCAAAAGCAATAGAGATGATCGGATTAATAAATATGGTAAAGAATACGATAAGCAATGCAGACAGGATTATTAACAATAGTATATCCGTATGGGTAATCGTAAGTATATTGCCAAACAAATAAGCAGACAGATCGGGAGCGAAACCGGGAGACATGAAGCTAAACATAACCCCAAGCGCCATTCCCAATGTCCATAAGACAGCTATCGCAGAATCTTCGCGCATATCCTGCCGTTTGCTGAGCCATTCTACTCCAAAAGCTGACAGGATAGAAAAGACTGCGGCAGACAATATCGGAGAAATGCCGGCATAAAGTCCGAGCCCTATACCACCGAAAGAAGCATGGGTAATACCACCACTGATAAAAACCAGTCTTCTGGTTACAATATATGTTCCGATAATGCCACAGGCTATACTGGCGAAAAGACTTCCTAATAAGGCATTTTGAAAAAATGTATATTGCAGTAACTCCATATTTAATGTATATATCTTCTTTCTCCAACAACCAGAAATACTTCATCTTTCAATTCATCAGGCAAGTTAATCCCTCTCAATTGCAAACTCCTGTTCCATCCTGCCACATCAACTTCCTGCATGGTATAAAATATTTCTTTAAATCTCTCAATCTGATCTTCCGTATATTCGTCTGAGGGTATTCCCTGATATTCGTCTAATTCTTCGTCGTCATAATATTCTATTGATTTGCTGACGGCTGCGAGCAGACTGTCTTTCTCACAAGTTGCATGTTGTCCGCAACATTCGGCATCTACCTCTTTCGCTTCCGGAAATTCATTCAACTCCCCTTTTTCAATTTTTACTTTTATTTTTTGATTGCGATAATATCCTAAAATTAGTGCAATAATAAAGAGAGCAATAAGGCTTGCTATTAAAATCCACATAAAGAAATGCTATTTTTTGCAAAGTTACTTACTTTTATTGTATTTCGTATGAAGGTTTATTTTAAAAGAGGAAGTATTTGGAGATATTAATAAAATTAAATACACAAGTTATGTCTGGAGCAGAATACTGGTCTTCTTAGTATAATAAGTTAACACTCAAAAAAGTTTGTTTCATTTTTAGAAGATATACAATTCCCTTTTGCTATTATTTATATTAGATTATACTATAACCCGGATAATCATATTCTTTACAAATGTTCTTTCCAGATAATTCAGGCTGAAGTTTCCCCAAAAGTATCCGATACCTCAATCCTTACCATTTTTTTTAGTTATTGTAATAATATTTTCTTTTTTTATTTTGTGAGTAAAAATAATGTTGATATCTTTGAATAGTAAAACAGTGCTTAATCAATATACCCCTTTAAAACTGAAATTTGTACAGATATCTGTATCTATAATAATTAATAAATGATTTTATGAAAAAACAGTTTTACAAGTTCTTTGTTTTCATTTTTGTTTTAGTTTATGGATGTGATAACTCTATTGTAACTGAACTTAATAAGTCTGCAACATCCGGGTCTGATACAAGAAATGTAGCCGGACTTCCTGCTTTTAATGGTAAATTGGTATATCATAATTATTCAAGTTATAGTGCCAAAGATTCGAAGTTGTGGCTTTATGATTTTAGTACAGGTACATTGAATAATATAAGCAAAAACTGGGACATAATACATCCGATGAATGCTCATTTCTCTCCGGATGGAAGATCGATTGTATTTATGGGGATAGGGCCTAATGGATCGTGGGATGTATTTTTATATGACTTATCGGGAAGTGCGTCACCTGTAAATCTGACAGCCAATTCGTCGCTACGCGAAGAAGATCCGAAATACTCTCCTGATGGCAAGAGGATCATATTTAAAAGGGATCTTAAACTGGCAGAAATGGAACTCTGCACAAAGAAAATTACTGTGCTTGCCAATGCTTCAGGTGCACAATATTCAATGCCTTATTATAATTATGATGGTACGGAAGTAGTATGTTCGAAGAAAGATGGCGGTGAGACATCTATTATTGCGGTAAATGTGAAAACCAAAGCTGTTCGTGAACTATATGATGAACCCGGATTGCAGGATTACTATCCGATAAATGCAGATAAAAATTCATTTTATTATTCACGTGGATATAGTACCTCGAATAAACTGGATCAGGTATATCGTGGTTTTTGGGATGGAAGCCTTGGTGTTAGGCTTCCGTTCAATAAGACGGATGGAAATTATTCGGATGCATATCCTGTAAATAATGAATGGGTAATTATCTCAAGAACCGGATCCGGATCGAAAGGTGGTTACGATCTTTATCTGGCAAATGTATATACCGGAAGTATCTATTCCATGTCTGGCTATCATTCGGACATTAATACTACTGAACACGAATTAGGAGCAGCCGTTTATATTGAAAATCCGAATCAAAGTGTAAAGAATATAAGTTTAAGCTATGATGGCAAATGTTATTCTGCTTCTGTAGATCTTCTGAAAAATCAGGAGTTTAAAATGACACAGGTAACGAATCCCGGTACGGCTTGTAACAGAGATTTTTTACAATATAATCCTTCTACCGGGAATTTTATTTTTACAGGAGAAACGGGGTTGTGGAATATATTTTATTATCCTGAATATAATTATATATGGGTATCTAAGTGGAATGCGGTTGCCCCCGAAGCTTATTGGGTTATAGGAGCGGGTTTCTCAAGTGCTCCACGTTGGTATAGCACTTTTAATTCTTTAGGATGGAAAATGGATGATGTGAGACAGGTAGCATATATGAAACGTATAAGTGATTATAAATACCAGGCATCTATCTTTTTATCTGATCAGACTGAATGGGGATTTGATATAAAAGTTTATAGTAAAAGAGGCTGGTCCGGAAGTCATGCAATATTTGCAAGTAATCGTTTGACCGGTGATATGCAGGGAATGAAAATTGCCGGTACCGATAAGGCTGATATTGTAATGGATAAAGGATTCGTACCCGGATATTTTCTAGTGACGGTTGATATTTCTGCCGGCTTACAGAATGCGGTAGTCGATTTTAAAAGTATAAACTAACGATTTAATTTTTTTATTGCACAGATTTATTCGTCAGTCAGTCTTGTTCTTTCGTTGGATAGCCTTCCAACGAAAGAACAAGACTGACTGACGAATAAATTCATATATTAAAAGCATGTAATAATTAGTTTTTACTTCCAGACATGCTTATCATTTGGATTAAGTTAGGTAGAAAATCATTTTTTAAGTCTTTATAATGCGGTT